>Ga0315281_10000045_pt1 | contig 140729 bp, 137 predicted proteins | sample YL17G07_0_MG_FD_204540 | JGI IMG/M metagenome (GOLD analysis project Ga0315281, IMG submission 204540) | Sediment microbial communities from Yellowstone Lake, YNP, Wyoming, USA - YL17G07_0 | ecosystem: Environmental > Aquatic > Freshwater > Lake > Sediment | place: USA: Wyoming | collected...
CTATGGGATATTGAAAATATAAGTTAAATAACGACATAATCTTTTAAAACTGTCCGCTTGCTTTGGCAATCGGCGGGCAGGCAAATTTCAAATCAAGGTCAAAGCTCAAAATCCAAAGAATTAATTTTAGTCATTTGGATTTTGTCTGGCTATGCCAGATCTCGCGTAGCGAGAGATTTGATTTGAAATTTGAACTTTGGACTTGGGATTTATCGTCCGCGCAGTAGACATACTTCCAAAACTGTATACTCCGCCCCGTCCCGCTTCAAATCGCTTTCCATGACGTCAATGCTGGCAACCGGAACAATCGCCTTAAAATCTTGTTCAAGCTCTGGTTTTTGTTCCAAGCTGTGCCATCGTCCCATATTCATCCTGGCCAGCGTTATATGCAGAGAGAAAGGACGTGTTTCAATTCTAAACGCTTTCAGATTTTCCGAAGAAACAAAAGCTTCTTCCAGTTCGTTTTTTATTTTAGATATCTCATCACTGGCTTTTCCTTTAAGCCAAATCATTCTAGGCGCTTTACCCTGAACTTGTGGTTCGACTTTGCTCACCACCCTGAGCGCTAGTCGAATGGGTCGAAGGGCGGGAGGGCCGTACAAAATTTTTTCAAAAATTATACTAAACGGCTCATATTTTTTGACGATTTCTTTTGTCAGCCGACAAATCTCATAAATCTCCTGCTCGTCCGCGTAGCCGATAAAAACAACTGTCAGATGTAGACTGCTTTTTTTTGTCCAGCGCACGGGCAGATGTTCCCATTTTTTCTGAAAATCTAAAAGCCGCCTCTTAATGTCTTCGGGCAAGTTGACGGCGATAAAAATTCTGCGTTTTTGAGGCATCTTTAAAGTATTTTTTATTTCAACTCCTCTTTATTGAATATTTAAAAAAATAGGAGTAAAATACCAATAAAAGAAATTTGGCCTTAACTGAAGTATAGCCAAAAAACATGCTAAAATCAAACGAATCAGCAGAACTTAACGGGCCTGTCCGCCCGGCGCTAACAGAGCGAAGTGGCGAAGAAATCAAACCGGCTGTTTTTTTTGATTCTTCCGGGTTAAAAAATGACGGCGCCGAGCAGATAAACGACTGCGATGTTGCAGAAACCTATCTTCCTCTCGAAGCCCAAAATATTACGGCGACGGCGGAACTTAGCCGTTTCTTCAGCTGGGAATCCGTCAATAAACTTCTGGTCAATTTGAGCAGGGCCCTGCTGGGCGGATTATTTATTTTCGATTTTTTGCATGCTGTGGGCCTCATGCATCACGCGATAAATTTTACATGGCTGGGCCTGACATTCACCAGCGTCAGCGTCTGGTTTTTGCTGGAATTGATTTTATATTACACGCAGAAAAATTCCGGCCAGCTCATTTTTGGATTCTTGATGCTGGCGGCGGTCGCCGGCCTTTACCTGGATACTATCGGCGATATGCATTTTCTTTTTGACAAGATTCTCTGGTATGACCAGATGCTGCATTTTTTTGCCGGCGGCATGACCTGCGCGGGCATATTGTTCTGGGTGATAAAAAACTTAGAAGACCGCGGCAAAATTAAATTAGGATTGATAAAAATCGGCTTTTCTGCGTGGACGACCGCAATATTTTTCGGTGTGCTTTATGAGCTGGCGGAATACAGCGAGGATATTTTTACGGGTTCGCATCGCCTGGGCGACGCGTTTGACACCACCAACGACCTCCTGCTTGACACGCTCGGCGCGCTTTTTATCATAACTATTTTAGTTGTATACTTCTATTATGCCAGGTCAGTGAAAATTCGACAGATTGATTCGCCAATTGGCGAATCAATCTAAGACGATAAAAGTAATCTTGTTTGACTGGCATTAATTATCACCAAACAAGAAATTTGACGTTAAATATAACAAAGTCGAATTTCTACTACCTGGTATGTATTTCACAGAAGTCATTCTGCTGACAAAAATCCCACTGCAGAACCCGCAAATACTTAGCTATTTTTCTGGCAATCAATTAAATGAAGGGTCTTTGATATTGGTGCCGCTGGGCAGGCGACAAGAAAAAGCAATAGTTATTGAGACTCATCAGATTAGAGACCACAAGCTCCAAATAAAGGAAGCCGAATATGAATTGCGGCCGATAAAAAGGATTTTAAATACTGAGCAGATTTTGACCGCGCAGCAAATAAAACTCGCACTCTGGCTCGGACAATATTATTTTGCGTCACCCGGATTGTTTGCGAAAATGATGCTGCCCAAAAAAATCCGAGGCTTCGCTTTGAACCCATCGACTGCGCTAAAAACTAAAGAGCAGACGCTGATTATCGTCCCAGGAATTTCGCAAATAGACACAATTCAAAAAAAATACCCAGAAGATAAAACCGTTATTATTCATAGCGGGTTAAAATCAAAACAGCTTAATGAAAATTGGCAGAAAATCGCCCGAGGCGAGGCCCGGATAATTATCGGCACGAGGCTGGCCAGCTTTGCGCCTTTTTTAAATTTAAAAGAAATTATAATTGAGGACGAGACCAATTCCAGCCATCGCTCCTGGGATATGTATCCTCATTATCGGACGCATGAAATTGCCAGAAAACTGGCCGAAATTTTTGGCGCCAGAATTACCCTTAAAGCAGACATTCCATCGGTTGAATCTTTTTATTTTAACGGCCGAAAATTATTAAATTTAAAAATTGATTCAAAAGAATGCAAAAACACGCCAGAAATCGAATTGGTTGATTTGCGGCAAGAGATAAAAGACGGCAATTATTCAATCTTCAGCAGGAAGCTCCGGGCTCGCATAAACAGCGTTCTTGAAAAAAACCAGCAAGTAATTTTATTTATAAATCGGAGAGGCCTGGCCACTTTTGTTTTATGCCGTGACTGCGGCTATGTGGCCAAGTGTTCAAACTGCGACGCGCCCCTGACCTATCACTTAACAAGAGCTGCCAACAGCGAACTGAAACCTTTGCTTATTTGCCATCACTGCGGCCAAAAATCAAGCCCCCCGACTCTCTGCCCCAAATGTAACGGTCACAGAATCAAAGCTTTTGGCACTGGCACTCAAAGAGTGGAAGCGGAAGCAAAAAAAATATTCAAAGACGCCAAAATTCTGCGGCTGGACAGCGACATCGCCCAAACCCCTGAACAGCAAAACAAAATTGTACAGGATTTCAAAGAAAAAAAAGCCGACATATTAATCGGCACGCAGATGCTTCTTAGCTCTCCTCTGCCAAATGTCCCCCTGGCGGCAATTATTTCCTCGGACACTCTCTTGCACCTGCCTGATTTTCAGTCTGATGAAAAAACATTCCAGATAATTAACCAAGTCAAAAATTTTGCCGATTTGCAGCTAGTCATCCAGACTTATAACCCCCAGGCGCAGATACTAAAAGTTGCCGCTCAGCAAGATTTCAGTTCTTTTTATAAAAATGAAATTGAAGCGCGCCAGACTCTCAAGTATCCTCCGTTTTCCCAGTTAATCAAATTAGTTTTTGCGGATCGCGATCCCAAAAAAACGGCCGAGCAAGCAAAAATTTTATACGCCAAATTGACCCAGCAGCTCAAAAATAGTAAAATCTTAAGTAATGTCGTTCTTGATATTTCAGAAGCCGTGCCCGCTTTTATTTCAAAAGAAAAAGGCAGATATGTCTGGCAGATAATCATTAAGGCAAAATCCGTCTGGCTGGTGGCAAAAAAAGAACGCCAGCCATTATTGGATTTGCGCAACAAAATTTTAATGACGGTGCCTGGCAATTGGAAAATTGATATTGACCCGGGAACGCTTCTGTAAAATAAAAAGGTCTGGCTCGTCTTGATTTTTTTCAAGACTCACCAGACCCGATAGATACTTTCAACGAACTCGCTTTCTCCCTTTTGCCGGGCTAATCACAAGCCCCTGCTGCTCCCATCCCCCACCTTTTTTCCGCGCACGAAGCAGAAAGAGCCATATTAAGGAAACGCCCATAACAGCGATGGAAACAATAATTCCAAAATTCCTGATTCCATCCTTGCTGGGCAAAAAGAGGCAAACGATGAAAAGTACTGTATAACCGATAAGGTATTTCTTCAAAATTCTCTTCTTAGACTTCGCAGACATAGGCTCTCCTTTCGATCAGCAATTCAACAATCGCTGGGCCAGTAAATCCTGGATTCCCAAGGGTTATACCTTTGCGACACCATCTTCTTCCTGCTCCAGCAAACCAAGACAACAGAAAGAATAAGTCCCGCTACCAATATCAAGCAAGTCGCGACTGAAAACACTACCTGCTTCAGAAAACCACCCTGGTATTCAGCTCCTGCCATCGGCATCAGAAAAAAAGAAGCCGAGCCAAGAATACACCCGACTACGCCAACTAACTTATACAGCATCATTCTCCTCCTTTTCCTCATCTCTTGTACCCTCCTTTTAAATGATTTTATATATACTTCTCTTTTAAATTAAGAACTATCCTTATGTCCCCTATTATACAACCAACAAAAGAATTTGTCAATACTTTGCTTGACCCAAAGGTTTTAAGCCGAAAAGACGCCAAATTACAGGAAAAAGTTACAACTGCGCTTTTGGAGATTTACAAAGACTTAAATATTGTTTTTATGGGCACGCCGGAATTTGCCGTGCCTATTTTGGACGAACTTTGCAAAAGTGATTTTAAGCCCAAGGCTGTCATTACCGCTTCCGACAAACCTATCGGCCGAGGCCAGGAAGTCGCGCCGCCGCCTGTAAAAATTCTTGCCCAAAATTATCAAATTCCCGTCTGGCAGCCCGAAACAAAAGAAAACTTAATAAAACAAACATTAGATTTGAAGCCTGATTTAATCGTGGCGGCGGCCTATGGAAAAATTCTGCCGAAAGAAATTCTGGATTCCCCCAAATACGGCTCTGTCAACGTCCACCCGTCTTTGCTTCCGAAATATCGCGGCTCATCGCCCATCCAATCTGCCATTTTAAACGGAGATTTAAAAACCGGAATCTCTATAATATTGATGAATGAAAAAATGGACGAAGGCCCTATCCTTGCTCAAGAAGTGGCAAAAATAGAAAAAGACGAAACCTCAAAGTCGCTGGAAGAAAAATTATCCAAAATCGCTTCAAAACTCCTTATAAAAACTTTAAATTATTGGATTGTTTTAAATGAGATGCCAAAAAGCGCCAAAAACCTAGTTCTGCCCCAACAGCAGGATAATTCCCAGGCAACTTATACAAAAATTCTGACAAAACAAGACGGCAAAATTATTTGGGATAAAACCGCCCAGGATTTGGACCAACAGATCAGGGCTTTTACCCCTTGGCCGGGCAGTTTTACGATTTTCAAAGTACCGGCGGTTTCTGGCGAAAATAAAAAGGCTTTTGCTCTCAAAATTCTCAAAGCCAGCCCTTTGAAAATTCAGACAGAGAAGGAATTAGGCCAAGTTTTTTTAACCGATAACAAAGAACTAGCTGTCCAGACCGGTCGAGACTGCTTAATAATAGAACAGCTACAGCTTGAGGGCGGCAAAGAGATGAGCGCCGGAGATTTTCTAAACGGGCATCAAGAGATTGTCGGGACTATACTTCAATAAGTCAGCGCTTAGACTACAAATATTTTCTAAAACACAAAAGCCCACGCGTGGGCTTTTGTTTTTTGCAAATTTGCAAAGTTATCGGCATTACTCAAACATTTCATCTCTTACTTTTCCTATGAATCTAGCCGCCTGATCTTTCCCTCCAAGACCAAAGGCCAAACCGCCGGCAATGGCAAGCATTGCAATAAGTCCGGTAACAATCGTCTGCAGGAGTCCGGGAGCAATTCCCAGTTGAATAAGCGCGGCGAATAAAGCAAAAATCAAAATTGACCACTTAACCAGCGCGCCAACAAAGGTTGCAGTTTTTATTCTGCTGGCCGAAATACTAACCACCACAATTTTTTGAACCAGTCCGGCAAACCAAACAGCAACCACCAAGATAACTGCCGCCACCACGATATTAGGAATATAAAGCAGCACGCTTCTCAAGAAGCCGCTGACATCCCGCAATCCCAAAATATCGGTCGCTGCCAATAAAAATCCGAATATCAAAAACCATTTAACCAGAAATCCGATCCAATTGGCAACGTCTAATTTAATCCCCGCTTTTTCTAATGCCCTCCCGGTCCCCAACTTTTCCAAAAGCTGATCAACCCTAATTGTTCTTATTATCTGAACAACTAATTTCTGCAAACCAATCGCAATTGCCCAGCCAATAAAAAAGACTATCAGAGCTCCAATGATGTTGAGAAGGGTAGATAAAAAACCCTGCGTAATGTTCAAAAAAGCCAACCTTGTGGCATCAAGCCAATTTGTTATTACCATTAATTCTCACCCCCTTTTGCCAAATTTATCCAAATTTTTAATTTGGCTATAAATTTGAGCATCCGCCGTAGCTTGTCCGCCAAGGCGATATACTCTTTTCTGGCTACAGAATTTTATTCTGTTTTATGCCTCCTAAAACGAAAGCGGAGGCGGACCGACCTTTTTAATCAAATAAAATACCCGCTCCAAAAGGAATTACGGGCAAATCAGATATTTTGTCAGTAAAAACAATAAAAAATCTTTACGCTTATTAGGCAAGCTATCCATTACTTTTATTATCTCAACAACAAACCCTTTTGTCTATGCCAATTGTGGATAACTGAAAGGAAACACATAAAGCTCAAGAAACGTATTTATCTAAAAGATATAATATATAAAGGAGACATTTTATGAACAAAACATCAATAGCTGCCATTATAATAATTGTGCTGGCCGCAGCTGCGGGCGGATATTTTCTGTTAAGCGGACATAAAACAACGCCTGCTTCCACCATTCAAAACGGGAACACCGGCAATCAGACTCCTTCTAATAATCAATCATTGGGTAGCCAGATGCCGCCCATGAGCCAGACACCAGGGACTTTGCCTTCCTCATCTCTACCTCCGACGACTCCGCCAACGACCATTCCACCTTCAACAACGCCGCCTCGAACAACCCCGCCGCCTGCGACTCCCCCGCCAGCGCCTCAGCCTGTTTCAATTACGATTCAAAATTTTGCTTTCAGTCCTGGCTCTGCCACTATAAAAGCAGGCACAAAAGTAACTTGGACAAATCAGGATTCCGTACCGCATCAAATAGCGTCTGATAATAGCTCCGCGGTAAGTTTCCTATCTAATCCTCTGTCAACCGGCCAAAGTTTCAGCTTTACGTTTACTACTTCGGGAACTTTTCCTTATCACTGCGCAATCCATCCATTTATGACAAGTACAATTATTGTAACGCAGTAAATTCATTGCTTAATAAAAAAATCACTTCTTACCATAAGAAGTGATTTTTTATATGTGCACTGCTTCGGTCTGGGACCCATTTTCTTTGAATCCAGTTGTGGGTTATTCAACCTTCCCTTATAATATCATATCCAGGTGTCTCGGTCGGGGCATTTATTCGAGAAATGAGACAAATGAGACAGTATAAAAAGGGGTGTTTCGTGTCTCAATCTCGTGTGTTAACTTATTTTCCGATCCAATGAACGAGCGCGTAAATAATGAAAAGTATTAAGATAATAAAAACAATAAACGTAAAAGCGGCCGCCTCTAAAGCCTTTTTCCTCGGCTCTTTTTTTGTTGGGTAATGACGCACCCACTCATTATAGGAGATGAGATATGCCATAACTGCGGCAATCAGTGCAAAGGGAAAAAAAATTAAATAAATGCCCGTGTTCATAAAAAAACGCTCTGAATTGATTTTTGTAGCTCGTTAAGTTTAGTAATTCGATTACGGAGACCGATTTCTTGATTTGATATTTCGGTCTCGGTTTTTTGTCTTGTCGCCAACCCCATTTCCAGCGCCCGTAACACATCTTTCTGCATTGATTCAACCGTATTACCAAATATAACTTTGTAATCTCGCACAAGTTTTTCCATCCGTTGGGAAAAATCATAACGCAGTTTGCCGCAATGGCGGTCAACAAGCATTGCCGCTTTATCTTTTGCTTCTTTCAAAATTAACTTGTGAGCAACGGCTTTTGGCAATACTTTCTTTATTGCATCAAGGGTCATACTCAACATATCCTCTTCATCTTCGGTTTGGAATCTAAATTCTATTTCTGCCGGAAGAGTTTCCTGTATTTTAACCCTTCTTTGAGTTATACCAAAAAGCTCCGATGAAGAAGAAAAAATCTTTTCAAATGTATCGTTCATGCGATTCACAAAACGGCCGAGCATTTTTTCAAGTTGTTCTTTTAAAATTTTCTCTTCTTCTTTTCGCCAAACGCCAAATATGTCCCTGATCTGAACGGCCATAAATTCGTTGATTAGCTCAATAAATTTTTTATTACTTTCTCTTGAGTGTGCAACGGCAAACTCATCAATTTTTGCAATAAGCCATTTTGTTTTTTCTTCTTTCAATTTTTCTAAATCCTCCTCGAGGATATCTTTCTGAAGCGCTCGAACCTCTTCGCCAAGAAGCCGTCCGCTATCAATGCATTCTTGATTAATATCGGAAAGAAAGGTTTTGAAATCCGCCAGCTTATTTTCAAGCTCCCTGAGCGGAATACGAAGCGATTTTTCTTCAAGTTCGGCAAGAAGTATTTCTTCGTTAATAACACTTCCGATCTTTTCGGCAGATGAACTAAGCAAAACGTTACCTTTTTCGTTTAAAAGAAATCGTTCGAGCGACCGCTCAAAATTAGGCAGCCCGCTTTTAGACACTTTTTCTTGATTACTCTTAATCTTGCCTTCGAGAGCATCTTTTGCCGAAAGCGGATAGATTATTACATCATTAAACCCGGCCCGTTCCTCAATAACTTTTTTCGTAAAGGCGAGAGATTCATCTTGGTCGGAATCACTTACCATATCAATTTTGTTTTGTATAAAAAATATTTTAGAGATATTCTTTTTTAAATCCTGCAGGAAAATAAGTTCGGCCTGGGTGAGCGGCGGATCAACGCTTACTAAAAATATAGCGGCATCGGCTTGGGGCAAGTATTGATACGTCGTTTTTGTATTATGGTCATGTATGGAAGCCACGCCGGGGGTATCAATAATTTGAACTCCGCTTTTAAGATATGCGGAGGGGTAAGAAATCTCCACTCGATTTACGCCCTTTTCATTCTTAGGATTGTGTTTCTCCGTCACATAAAACTGAATATCCTCTATTGGAATTTCTCTTTTTAAACCCTCGTTCATTAAGGCTACTGCGTTTAATTTCTTTCCGTATTTGAGTACCGTGATAATTGAGGTAAGCGGAATGATAGAGGTCGGCAAAAGGTCTTGGTCAAGAAGCGCATTGATGAAGGTTGTTTTACCGCGTTTGAATTGCCCCACCACGACAAGCGAAAATATATTCGCTTCAAGCTTGTCGCGAATTATTTTTGCCATTTCCCTTGAATACTCGCTTACAGCAATACTGCCAAAATCGGCAAGAATGTTATTTAATTCACTTTTTGTTTTCGAATAAGAATTAAGCATATTTTTTGTTCAATAGATAGTTTTTTTGTTTCGCAATGTATAAAGCAGCATCGCCGATCCAAAACTTAAAACTGTGGCATATATAAAACCAACGGATGGCGATAAAGCCGACCAAAGAAAACCGACCATAAAACTGGAAACAAAATCACCGATGCCATCAACGGTCTGCAAAACGCCGTAGCCGGTTCCCCGAAGATGAGAGGGTAATAAATCGGCGGCATACGCTTTTTCAAGCGCCGTATAGCTTGCCGCGCTAATCCCCGATAAAATAAAAATAAGAACAAAAAACCAAAAAGTTGGAATCGGGTATGCCAGACCGAGTGACATAATGCCGAAAATAAAAAATCCAAAGAAAGCAAGTAGCACTTTTCTGCCGAATATATCGCTAAGGTGGCCGACAAGATAATTGGCGACGGCTTGGACCGCATTACGCAAAGTATACAGCAAGATGGTAAAACTGCCTGCCAGAATAAGACCAATTGTTGGAGTTAGCACTTCTTGCATGCGAAGAAGCAAAAGCGTGCGATTGAAATTAGCAATACCGAATAAAAACATGATGAAAAGAAAAAGACGAAATTCTTTCGGCAATGCCGCAATATCTTTCCAAAAACCTATTGATCGCGTTCCGCTATCTTCTTTTGACTTTTCTTTGGTAAGTAATACAACAACAAACACTGCCAAAATACCGGGAATAAAGGAGTAAATAAAAATAGAGCGGATGCCAACATGTGCAAGCGCGAAAAATACAAAAAGCGGCCCAGCAATTGCGCCGAGCGTATCCATGGCGCGATGGAATCCGAAAGCTCTGCCATAATGTTTAGGCGAAACGGAATCGGCGATAAGAGCATCGCGCGGCGGCTCTCTCAATCCTCTTCCCATCCAAGCAAGCGTTCTATACCATAGCACTCCCCACCAACTTGCTGCCAATCCCGTAAGGCCGGCAAAAAGCCCAGTAGTTGCATAACCGATTACTATAAGTCCTTTTCGTTTTTTTATCCTGTCGCTTATCCAGCCGGCGAATGTTTTAACAAAACTAGATGCCGCATCAGATAGGCCGCTAATAATGCCTAACAACTGCGGAGCTAGAGCATTGCCTACAAGACTTACAAGGAAAGCCGGCAAAACCGCCGTAGTCATTTCGTGGCTCATATCGCTAAAAAAACTCGTGAGTCCTAACCCAAAAATATTTTTATTAAGCCAAGAAAAAATATTTTTCTCTTTCAATTTTGTTTCGGCCATAGATCTAAAATAAATAGCTTCTACTCTTATTGGTAGAAGCTATCAGCTGGTTTACAGCGGTTAAGCGAGCTTCATCGCTTTTTATGTCAACTGACCCCTGCCTACCGGCATGCAGGCGTCTCGGTAGGCCTCACTAAACTGTGCGCCGTGAGGGAATCGAACCCCCGACCCTCTGCTTAAAAGGCAGGTGCTCTACCGACTGAGCTAACGGCGCAAAATTATCTTTTGATCAAATTCCTACTGCTTAAAAGTGCCAGTCGGCGGATTTGCCCGACTGCCGCCCCGCTCTGCGGGGCGAGCCTCGCCCTTTAGGGCGGGAGCTAACGGCGCGGATAACAAAAATATTTTAACTTATTTTTTCAAAAAAATCAATGGCAAATAAAAAAGCCTTTCGGGCTTGTTTACATAAGAATACATCCGAAGAATTTAATCTTCTCCCGTCAAATAGCTCCTCTTCTTTTTCAAAGCCATAATTCCGACCAGCGGCAAAACCAGCCATAAAAATTTCGCAAGCGGATTATAAAAGAATCCTTCTGCCAACGAGCCCAAATCAACCACTGTTTTTGGCAACATAAACGAAATCACGGCGCTGACAATAAAACCGATTTCCAAAATACCCAAAATCGCAAGCTGCCAAAAAGCGGAACGGCCGCGGCCGGAAATGCGCAGATTTCCGCTTAATCCCGAATATGGAGCAGCAAAGAATATTGCCAAAATTATCGCAAAAAATAAAAATGTTTTAACATTGGCATCTGGTCCACCGCTGCGCCCCAAGAATATATCCCAGGGAATAAATGTGCAGATGATAAACGAAAAATAACCGGAAAAAACAATCAGGCCCAATCTATTCCTGCCCAGGAACATTCCAAAGGCAGCGCCTGCTATCAAAAAAATCAAAATCAGCAGCCAATTACCGCCTAGATTGATACTACTGATTATGTCAGAAAAAAAACTCATCCTCCTAAGAAATTATATTTTTCTTGCGTCTGAAAATTTTGTCAGAAAATTTATATTCTAACTTCGCCATCGCGCAAAAATAATCAGAAAATCGAGGCGAGGCGAAGGTAAAAGTATGCGTGCTATGGTTGTCAACGCGAAGCGTTGGGCATAGCAACTTTTACGTGAGCCGAGTCTGATTTTCTCTATTTTTGTCGCGCTGGCGAGAGCTTTTTGGTTACTTTTTCTCGGCAGAAAAAGTAACCCCATTGGAAAAATCTATTCCAATTCTTTCTTCAGTTCTTCCAAAAGCTCTTTTGCTTTTTTAGATATTTTCTTGGGCGTTTTTATTTTAATTTTCACCAGCATGTCGCCCGAACCTCGGCCTTGCAAATGCGGCATTCCTTTGTCTTTTAAACGAATAACGGTGCCGCTCTCAATGCCTTCGGGGATCTTTAATTGGACTGTACCATATAAAGTTGGTATCTCTATTTTATCACCAAGCACCGCCTGCGTAAAGCTGATTTCAAGATTCAAATTCAGATCATCCCCTTTTCTTTCAAATATTTTATGCGGCTTTATATGAACAGTCAGGTATAAATCGCCCGGCGCGCTGCCGTATAATCCCGCTTCGCCCTGTCCTCTAAGCGAAATGACTTGGCCGTTTTCAATGCCCGCCGGAATGTTGACGGAAATCGTTTTGTAATCTTTTATCCTTCCGTCGCCTCCGCATTGAGAACAAACTTTCTCCGGCTTTTTGCCCGAACCTCGGCATTCCGGACACACTCTGACCTGCGAGAAAGAAAAAAATCCCGCACTTCTTGTTTCTTCAATCTGTCCTTTCCCTCTGCATCTTGGACATTCTTTGACTGCGCTGCTTGGTTCCCCACCCGTGCCGCCGCATTTTGGACAAGCAACTCCTTTGTAAAGATTGAATTCTTTTTCAACGCCTCGCCCTGCCTCCTCTAGGGTGATCTCCACGTCAATTGAAATGTCCTGGCCTCTTTGTTTGCGCCGAGGGCCGCCGGAGCGGCCCGAGGCGCTTCCAAAAACTTGTTCAAATATATCGCCTAAGTTGCTAAAATTAAATTCTTGTTCGCGCCCGAAAACATCAAACGCATCCGCATAGCTTGAAAAGTCGCGGAAATCGCCAAAACCGGAAAATCCGCCGCCAGCCCGCGCCTGCTCGAAACCGGCTCCAAATTTGTCGTATTGGGCTCGTTTTTGCGGGTCGCTCAGAACCTGATAAGCTTCATTTATCTGTTTGAATTTTTCCGGGTCTCCGCCTTTGTCGGGATGGTATTGATGAGCAAGTTTCCGATACGCCCTCTTGATTTCATCAGGCGAGGCGTTTTTGGGAACCCCTAAATTGTCGTAATAGTCTTTTGGCACGTTCGTTAGATTTAGAATTTAAGATTTTTGACTGCCGCCAAATGGCGCCATTTTTAAATCTCTATAATTTCCTTTTCCACCATTTCTTTTCTGACACTGACTAATTTCGTCTTTTTCATCAAGACAAAAACGACCTGGATTATCGCGATTGCGAGCCAAACAAAGATAATGCTGACCGCTTTCAAAGAAAGGAATACGGCCACTGCCAAGCCGTATGGCAGATAGCGCTTGTAAGGCTGAAGGAAAAAATTAATTTGATTGTTGACCGCTTGGTAAAACTTATCTTCTGTTTCTTTATTTAAAATCTGGCCGGAAGAGAATAATCCGCTTGGGGCGACGCTTGTCATTGAACCTAAAACAAAATTGAACAAAGGCCGCGGGACTTTTATTTCCACGCTTATTCCCTGGGCCGGCGGCGAAAAATAAATCACGGCCGAGATTATCAAAGCCAAAAAAGTGAATACTGCCCCCAAAGCCGGCTTGACTGTTTCTGCCAGCGAAATCTTCATATGGGCTTTTTTTTGTTTCAGACCCCGGCCAGCCGCCAAAACAACAAGCCCCATGCCGACAATAAAGATTGCAAGGTACACCGGTTTTATCCCGAAGAATAAAAATGATCCGGCAACGCTGGCAGCCGGCGCGGCGATTAGCAATCCCAGAGAATCAAATAAGATAACAACCAATCCCAGCACCACTCCCAGCATTAAGAATATCAAAGCGACTATTGATACGCCGGCGAAGGCCGAACCGTTAAATAACACGCCTCTTAAATTGAACCAACCAACCAAAGAAAAAATAATCGCCAGCGCCAGAAATACTAAATAGATGATTTTTTGTTTAGGCATATTTTCACCTTTAAATAATTAGTGACCGCCTGAAAACTCAGCAGTCACTAATTATTTTAGCACATAAGACACTGACTGCTCAATTTACTTCTTCTCTTCAAAATCCCCTTCAATCGGGCCGTCATCCTTCTTTTTGTCGTCTTTTTTTGGCTCCTGGCCGCCTTTTGCCTGCTGTTCAGCTTGAGCTTTATACATCTGCTCTCCGATTTTTTGCACTGCCAAGCCCAAATCATCCATTGTTTTTTTTATCACCGATTCATCGTTGCCGTCTTTAATTTTTTTAAGCTCGGCGAGCTTATCTTCAATCTGCTTTTTGTCATCAGAAGAAATCTTCTCTCCGAATTCTCTTAGGGTTTTTTCGGTTGTGTAAATCAAAGTGTCTGCCTGATTGCGCAAATCAATCAATTCTTTTCGTTTTCTGTCTTCTGTGGCATGAGCCTCGGCTTCTTTTTTCATCCGCTCAATTTCTTCTTTTGAAAGAGCAGAGGAATCTTTGATTGTGATATTCTGTGTTTTTCCGGTTGCCTTGTCTTTGGCCGTCACCGTCAAAATTCCGTTGGCATCAATATCAAACGTAACTTCAATTTGCGGAATGCCGCGGGGAGCCGGCGGAATACCATCTAAAATAAATCTACCGAGAGTCCGGTTATCATTAGCCATTGACCGCTCACCCTGCAAAACGTGTATTTCAACCGACGGCTGATTGTCCGAAGCGGTTGAAAAAATCTGGCTTTTTGAAGTCGGAATAGTCGTATTGCGCTCAATCAAAGGCGTCATGACGGCCCCAAAAGTTTCAATACCCAAGGTCAGAGGCGTCACGTCAAGTAGCAAAACCTCTTTCATATCCGAATCTTTGTTTAAAATCGCGCCCTGAATCGCCGCGCCGAGCGCCACGCATTCCATCGGATCAACGCCTCTTTCAATTTTTTTGCCGACATAGTCTTCAACGAATTTTTGCACAATCGGCATTCTGGTCGGTCCGCCAACTAATATGATTCTCGTAATGTTAGCCGGAGTTAATTTTGAATCAGAGATCGCCCGCTCAAGCGGCCCCCGGCATTTCTCAATAATCGGCCGAATAAGCTCCTCAAGTTTTGCCCGAGTTATTTTCATTGTCATGTGCTTCGGACCCGAAGCATCAGCCGTAATAAATGGTAAATTGATATCTGTCTCAAGAGTTGAACTCAGTTCAATTTTTGCTTTTTCGGCCGCTTCTTTTAAACGAATCATCGCCATTTTGTCGTTTCTTAGATCAATGCCGGAAGTTTTTTTAAATTCATCGGCAATGTAATTTGTCATAGCTTCATCCATATCTGTTCCGCCAAGTTGAGTGTCGCCAGAAGTTGCCATCACTTCAAAAGTTGCCTGACCTTCGTGTTCGCCAAAATCCATAATTGTCACATCTAGGGTTCCACCTCCTAAGTCAAACACTAAAATTTTCTGGTCTTTGGCTTCAGACTTGTCAATACCATAAGCAAAAGCAGCGGCCGTTGGCTCATTAATAATACGCTCCACTTCCAGTCCGGCAATCGCGCCGGCATCCTTTGTCGCCTGGCGCTGGGCATCGTTAAAATAAGCCGGAACGGTGATGACCGCTTTTTCAATGTGCGTACCGAGATAGGCTTCAGCATCGCGCTTTATTTTTTGAAGAATAAAAGCCGAAATCTGCTGGGGAGTATATTCTTTGCCGTTTACTTTAACTTTGTAATCAGTGCCCATTTTGCGCTTAATCGCGGTGATCGTGCCTTCCGGATTGGTCACTGCCTGGCGGCGAGCCGGCTCGCCGACTAAAAGTTCACCGTCTTTGCCAAAAGCAACATACGACGGAAACGCTTTTCCCCCCAAAGTTGTGCCTTCGGCCGATGGAATAATAACGGGCTTGCCGCCTTCCACCACCGCCGCGGCTGAATTAGATGTTCCCAGGTCAATACCGATAATTTTTGGCATGTTTTTTTATAAGTTAATTATTAGTTAAATTTATTTTTTTACTTTTACTTTCGCTGCTCTCAACAACTTGCCGTGAAGCACATATCCTTTCTGTATTTCTGCCGATATGATTTCACCGCCGTGTTCGTTCCCTCCATCTTCGCATTCAACGACTTCGTGATATTGCGGATTGAATTTTTCGTTGATTGATTTTATTTCTTCCAGGCCGTGCTTGCGCAAAACTGACTTTAATTGTCCGCCAAGCATCTTGAGACCTTCATCGTCAGCATGCGCTTTGGTAGCCGCTTCCAAGCTGTCCAAAACCGGCAATATATCTTTAATCAAGCCCTCCCCCAGCGTTTTTGACCAGTCGGCCAGCTGTTCTTCGTTGCGGCGCCTGAAATTGGCAAAGTCGGCCTGCGCTCTCTGCCAGCCGTCAAGATATTTTTGCTTCTCTGCCTGGCATTCTTTTAATTTTTTGCGCAATTTTTCAAAAACTATTTTTGCGTCTTGTGCGGTTTCGTCATAAATAACGTCATCCTCTCCTCCCTGGGACTCGTCAGTTCTACTTTCTTCAATTTCTTTTGAATCTTCTGTCTGCATAAAAATATTCTACTGCTGTCTAATAAATTTTAAATTAAATATTTTCTATTATTTTTTTTGTCTCCTGCACCAAAAAAATATTCCGCGCGTAGTTCATTCTTTTGGGGCCTAAAATCCCGATAAATCCTTTTTTGCCTTCTTTTTTATAATTAGAGATTATCATGCTGCATTTTTTGAAATCATCAATCGGATTTTCTTCGCCGATAAAAACTTCCGTTCCTTCATGTAGCCGACTAAATAGTTCACCTATCTTTTTCTCAAAAAAATCAAAACCGCGTAAAATATCCGTGATGCTTTGGGGCTGGCAAAGCTCGATGTCTTCAATAAGCGAAGAAAAGCCCGATTCATGAAAATCAAGCTGTTCGCCAAAAAAACCGCTAAGCCCCAGATTGTGCGAAAAATCCGCCAAAATCTGAGCTATTTGATGAGAAAATATTGTTTCTTCGTCAAATTTTTTAAGGCCTTCTCTAATTCGTTCTTTGTCTTTCAAATTAAGTTCTTTTTTCTCCAAGAGCCGGTCAACGAACAAGCGATATGCCTTGGTTGTGGGCACACGGCCGGCTGAAGTATGAGGCTGAACCAGCAAGCCTTCATCGTCCAAAGCCAGCATTTCGGCCCTGATTGTCGCAGGACTTAATTTAAGATTGTACTTTTCAACCAAAATTCCCGAAGCCACCGGCTGGCCCGTTTTCTGATATTCCCTGATAACGACTTCCAGAATATTCGCCTGACGTTTATTCATAAAGTTAGCAGTCTCAGCTTTAGATTGCTAATTTATTATATCCCCCTGTGGATTGTTGTCAAGGGTAAAAATGATATAATAAAAGAGATAAAATTAATAGGAGGACATGCAGCAAATTGAAAAAAATCAGGTGCTTTGGTTAAATGTTGCCAGCCCGTCAACAGAAGACCTTCTTTTTTTGAAAGAAAAATTCGGCCTGGCCAATACCGTTTTAACGGAGCTGAGCGTTCCGGTCAAAAGAACCAAGATAGAAGAATATGAAAACTATCTCTTCCTGGTTTTACATTTCCCCGTATTTAATCCCGCCACCCGCAAAACCACGCCGACCGAACTAGATTTCATCATTACTCCAACAACCATCGTCACCGCCTACACCGAGTCCATACCGAACCTGGAAAGTTTTTTTGTTGAATGTCTGAACCACCCTTCTGGCCAAAAAGAGTATTTCAAAAGTGCCGGCTATCTGCTCTTTTGTATTTTGGATAAACTGATAGATTCCTGCCTGCCAATGCTGGATCATATTAATGATAATACTGAAAATATTGAAGATAAAATTTTTCATGGCAAAGAAAGAGAAATGATATCAGAAGTCGCGATTGTCAAACGCGATATAATTGATTTCAGAAAAACAATTAAACCTCAGCGTTCGGTTTTGGAAATATTAGCCCAGAAAGCTCCTCGCTTTTTTAACGAACAGCTTGATTTTATTTCCCAGGAGGTGATAGGATCAAACATTCGGGTCTGGAATACACTGGAGAACCATATGGAAATGATTGAGACGATTGAAAAAACGAATGAATCATTGTTTTCTTACAAAATCAGCGAAATTGTAAAAATTCTGACCATTCTTTCTTTTATCACATTCCCCCTGAATTTAATTAACGGGTTTCTCGGAATGAGTTTGTTTGATAGTGTTTCTTTTATGCATTCGCCATACGTATATCTGATAGTCTTAACTGTTGAGCTTTTTATTGGTTTCCTGATGTATTTTCTCTTCAAGAAGAAAAAATGGCTGTAAAGACATATGATAAAATTATATAATACTTTAACTCGCAAAAAAGAAATTTTTGAACCCATCAACGACAAGAAGGTGGGTCTTTATTGTTGCGGTCCGACGGTTTACTGGTATGCGCATATCGGAAACTTGAAAAGTTACTTATTTCAAGATATTTTACGTCGGACACTTGAATATAACGGCTATAAAGTGAACCACGTTATGAATTATACGGATGTAGGCCACCTGACTTCTGATGCCGACACGGGCGAAGACAAAATGGAAAAAGGTTCGCGAAGAGAAAACAAAACTGCCTGGGAAATTGCCGATTTTTATATTAAGGCATTTGGGAAAGATACCCGAGCGTTAAACATTTTGAAACCAACCGTCACTCCCCGCGCCACAGAGCATATTGCCGAACAAATTGAATTGATAAAAAAACTTGAAAACAAAGGATTCGCTTATAAAATTGGCGACGGCATTTATTTTAATACGTCAAAATTGAAAGATTACGGCCAATTGGCCATGCTTGATGAGAAAGGGCTCAAAGCCGGCGCCCGCGTTGAGGTGGCCGAGGGTAAAAAAAATCCGACCGATTTTGCATTGTGGAAGTTTTCGCCAAAAGATAAAAAGCGTCAAATGGAATGGAAATCTCCCTGGGGCGTCGGGTTTCCGGGCTGGCATATTGAATGTTCAGCGATGTCGCAAAAATATCTTGGCGAACAATTTGATATCCATTGCGGCGGCATTGATCATATCAGCGTTCATCACACCAACGAGATTGCCCAGTCAGAAGCGGCTTTTGGAAAAACCCCGGCTAGATTCTGGCTGCATAACGAATTCCTGCTGATTGATAGCGGCAAAATGGGAAAATCAGAAGGCAATATTTTTACCCTGCAGACGCTGGTTAATAAAGGATTTAATCCCCTGGCCTACCGTTATCTAAATTTAACGGCTCACTATCGCTCAAAACTAAATTTTACCTGGGAAAGCCTGGAGGCGACCCAGAGCGCGCTTCTTAATCTTTACCAGATTTTTGGCGAATATCCCGATGGCGGAAAAGTTTCCAAAGAATATAAAAAAGAATTTGAGGCCGTAATCAATGACGACCTGGATACGCCAAAAGCCCTGGCGCTAGCCTGGAAATTAATAAAAGACGAAGAGGTTTCCGATGCCGACAAAAAACAGACCCTGCTTGATTTTGATAAAATCTTCGGCCTTGGGTTGTCTCAGATTAAAAAAATAGAAATTCCTGACGAAATAAAAAAACTGGCGGATGAGCGTAAAAAACTGCGCCAGGAAAAGAAATGGCAGAAAGCAGATGAGGCCAGAAAAAAAATTGAGAAGCTTGGCTACCAGATAGAAGACACAGAGGAAGGACCGAAAATAATAAAATTGCGCGGATAAAAATAGAGGTATCGCACAAAACGATACCTCTTGTTTAAAATAAATTTGCAATTTAAAAGAGCTTTTTCCGTCGGGCACCAAATCAAGACTGCCTTCTGATGACTTTATCAAGCCTAAAATTATCAATCGGTTTGATAAAAACAATTTCAGCGCCGGTCTTTTTGATTAGGTCTTTCGCCTCATAGTCGTCTTCCCTCGCAATACTGCCTGTATAAATAGCAACTCTAGTTTCGGGGCTGCTGTTTTTTATTCTCCTGGTCAATTCATCCCCATTCATGCCGGGCATTTCCAGATCCGTCAAAATAAAGTCGAATTTTTCGCTTAACATTTTCGCCAACGCTTCTTTTCCGTCTGCGGCCTCGCTAACTTGGTGGCCCACCGCCTTTAAAAACAGAGCTGTTGCCTCTCTTACGGACTTACGATCGTCTACTACCAATACTTTTGCCATTTTTCGACCCTCCTTCTCATCTATATTTTTTCAAATAACTTGTCCCCATCATATCAACAAATTAATCATCTTGTCTATATTGCGCTTAGTTTTATAAATATAGTATACTGAGTTAATACCATTAAGCTTTTAAACTTTCGTGGCCGACCTTATCCTGGAAAAAATTCTCCAAAAAATACCGCCGCAAAATATTGAAGCCGAACAATCGGTTCTGGGCTGCTTAATGCTGGATAAAAACGCCATCATAAAAGTGGCCGACGTTTTGCAGTCCGGGGATTTTTACCGCCAGGTGCACAACAGCATTTTTGAAACCATGGTTGAACTTTATGAAAAAGGAGAGCCGATTGACCTTTTGAGCATGACTAACCGGCTTGAAGAAAAAAAGCTTCTGGAAGAAATCGGCGGGCCAAGTTATTTAACGAATTTGGTCAATATGGTGCCCACCGCCGCCCATATCAATCACTACGCAAAAATCGTCCACCGCAAAAAGGTTTTAAGAGATTTAATTGACATCTCCCAGGACATTTCCCAGCTTGGTTTTTCCGAAGAGAAAGACATTGAATACATTCTGGATGAAGCCGAGCAGAAAATTTTCAAGATTTCCCAGAAATCTCTATCACAGGATTTCGTCCCCGTCAAAGACGCACTTGAAGAAGCGTTTGAACGAATTGAAAAGCTCCACCGCGGCGAAGGAGCATTAAGAGGTGTGCCCACGGGCTTCAATGATTTGGACAATTATCTTTCCGGGCTCCAGCAGTCCGACCTTGTTATTCTGGCCGCCAGACCATCGCTTGGCAAAACCGCCATGGCGTTTGATATCGTGAGGCATGTGGCCGTGCACCAAAAAATTCCCGTCGGCATATTCAGCCTGGAAATGTCAAAACATGATGTGGTTGACAGATTGATAGCAGCTGAAGCCGGCGTGGATCTCTGGAAATTGAGAACCGGCAAATTGTCTTCCGAAGGTCTTGATAATGACTTTGCCAGAATCCAAGAAGCCATGTCCTCGCTTTCGCAGTCGCCTATTTATATTGATGACGCGCCTTCACCCACGGTTCTGCAAATGCGCACTATGGGCCGCCGCCTGCAGTCAGAACAGAAATTAGGCCTGATTGTTGTTGATTATCTGCAACTTATCCAGCCGCGCACCAATTCCGACAATATGGTTTCGCAGATAACCGAGATTTCCCGTTCGCTTAAAGGCCTGGCTCGCGAACTTGAAGTACCTGTCTTGGCGCTTTCACAATTGTCCCGCGCCGTTGAGTCACGGCCTGACCAGGTTCCGCGTCTGGCCGACTTGCGCGAATCCGGTTCCATTGAACAGGACGCAGACGTAGTAATGTTTATTTATCGCGAAGACAAAGTTAAAAAAGATTCCAGCCGCCCCAATATCGCCGATATTTTTATCGCCAAGCACAGAAACGGCCCGATCGGCAAAGTTGACCTTTATTTCAATGAATCACAGGTGAGCTTCAAAAATCTGGAAAGGCATTTTGGAGAATAAAGTTTAAAATGTAAAAATCAAAATTCAAAATGACAATGCAAAATTTAAAATAAATTCGCCGAAGGCGAATACCTAAATTTTACATTTTGATTTTTTAATTTTTAATTGAATCTGCCAAAGAACCTGAACTATTAAGATGCTCCCGCAATCGCTTAAAAACTTGATAGACCACTTCAGTAAGCTTCCCGGCATCGGCCAGCGAGCAGCCACGCGCCTGGCTTTTTTTCTTTTGAACCAGCCCTCGCAGGATTTGAAAGATTTTGCCCAATCAATTATTGAGCTCAAAGTAAAAACCAAAGTCTGCCAAAATTGTTTTAATTTAACATCCGAGACTTTATGCGCCATTTGTTCCGACAAAAAAAGAAATCCTTTAATAATTTGCGTAGTTGAGGATATTTTAGACATTATTCCCCTTGAGCGCACAAAGCAATTTGGCGGCCTTTATCACGTTCTGGGCGGCTTGATTTCGCCGACCGAAGGGCTGACGCCCGATAAACTCAAAATAAAAGAATTAGTCGCGCGAATAAAAAAACACCCCGAACAAGTAGAAGTGATTCTGGCTTTTAACCCGACGGTTGAAGGCGATGCCACATCACTTTATCTTGAACGCATTTTAAAACCGTTAAACGTAAAGGTCTCGCGCCTGGCCCGCGGCCTCTCTGCCGGCGGCGACCTGGAATATACCGACGAGGCAACGCTGATAAACGCGCTGAAAAATAGAAAATAAAAAAGCCCCTCAAAAAACAGGGGCTTTTAAAATACAACTTCTTGAAATATTACTTTGCCATTAAAAATCCTTCTCCTCTTTGATAAAGTACTGCCGTTCCTTCTGCCGCAAACATTTCTCTGATGATTTGAGGAGTCTTTTCTGTCCTATTTTTTTCTTCCCAATTTTCATCCTTCAAAACACGTTCTGTCTTAATGACACGGCCACAGATCTCACACCAGTCAACCGATACACTACAACCATTCATATAATCATAGCTGCTGCTTATACCAATCAGACTATGTTCCTTTCCATAACGGCATTTTTCCATAATTATCCCTCCTTTTTAAGAACCAATTTAAAACACCGCTCTCCGCGATGTTTTAGCTGCTGATTTTTTCAATCTCCACCAAGCTGTACGGCTGGCGATGTCCGCGCTTAACCTGGTAGCGCTTTTTTGCTTTGTATTTGAAAATAATGACTTTATCAGCCCTGTCCTGTTTCAAAACCTTTCCCTCAACTTTTGCGCTCTTGACGAATGGCTGGCCGATTTTAATTTCTTTACCGTCCTCAATTAACAGAACCTCATCAAAAACAACGCTCTTTCCTTCCGGAGCGTCTATTTTTTCTATTTTGATTTTCTGGCCCGGTGAGACTTTATATTGCTTCCCACCAGTTTTGATTACAGCAAAATTCATTTGTTTTGACCTGCCCCGTACCGACGCGAAGCGTCTGGTTCGGGGTGATTGCGAATTCCATAAAATAGTAAACCCATTATAGCACAAAGGCCCAAAAAAGCAAGCAATTTGCCTTGGGTGCCAGAAATCAAAGCAATGGCGCCAAAGGCGATGCTCAAAACCAGATATAGCCCAACTACCTGGCGCTGGCTTAAGCCCAGTTTAAGCAATTGATGATGCAGATGCCGCTGGTCGCTTTTCCAAATCGGGACGCCGTTTTTTAATCTCTGCCAAATCACCCAAATCGCGTCTAGAACCGCCACGCCCAAAACTAACCCGGCGGTCGCCACTTTGCTGCCCGAATATATACTCAAACTCCCCAGCATAAACCCCAAAAACATACTGCCAGATGTCCCCAAAAAAATGATACTGCCTCGCCTGCGCGGAAAATTGAAAATCAAAAAGCCCATCAGCGCGCCTATCAAAATTGCCGCCAAAATTCCGATCGGCGGCTGATTAACAATTGAAGAAATACTTAAAAGAAAAATCACGGCAAAACCGACTAAAGACACACCGCTCGCTAACCCGTCCAACCCGTCCAACCAATTAACCACGTTCATTATCAAAACAATCCAGGCAATTATAAACAAAAAGCCGAATTGATTCAGCTGTATTACGCCGCCAAATGGATTTCGCAAATAATCAACCGAAACGCCGACGCCAATAATTATCAGCGCAAGTAAAATCTGGATTATTAATTGAACTTTGGGACTTAATTCTTTCAAGTCGTCCCAAATGCCAAAAATTAAAATTATTGCCGAGCCGATCAGCAATCCCCAAAGCGGTTTATCGGTCACCAAATTTTTATCCAAAAAAACTGCCAGCCAGAAAACTAAAATTAGTGCAACGCCGCCCCACCTTGGAATATTGCCCAAATGCACGTCTCTGGGACGTTTGGGCCACTTAAAAAATTTAATAGCCGCCCAATAAATGAGCGGCACCAAAGCGCAAACGGCGAAAAAGGAAAGGATAAAAGGTTTTAGATATAACATGAATTCAAAATGCAAAAATCAAACGTTAATTTCATCCGCGCATGGCGAAAAATTTGCAAGAAAATCGAGATGAGCCGAGCGTTTAAATTTGCGTGTTGTGGTGGGGCCCCGACCGTCAGGTCGGGGCGTTGTGCATAGCAAATTTAGTGAGGCGAATCCGATTTTATCAAATTTTTAGCCCAGCGCGCAGTCTTTTGCCTACTTTTCTGCTGCCAGAAAAGTAGGTTAAAAAGATTTATTCTTCTAAAAATTCATCCTCTTTTGGCCGTTCCAATTCCATCGGCTCTATTTCTCCCGCTTTGCCGGAAATTTTCAAAACATCTTTATCAACCTTTCCAAGTTCTTTATACGCCTGATTATAGGTATTGACGGCTGTACTCATATGTCCGCCTAATTTTTTCATATATTCATCAAAGTTCAACAAATGCTTGCCCAGCATCTCAACTCGCTTTCTGATTTCTTTGGCCGACTCCTCTATCTGCAAAGCGCGCAGGCCCTGCAAAACCGTTTGCAAATACGCTAAAAACGAGGTCGGCGAAACGATAATGACGTGTTTTTCTTTGAAAGCATACTCAATCAGGTCTCTGGTTGAAACTTTTATCGCGCCGACCTGATTTATCAGCAGGTCATAATAAACGCCTTCGGCCGGAATGAACATAAAAGCAAAATCCATCGTTCCTTCGTTCGGCCTGATATATTTTGAAGTTTCGTCAATCCGGTTTTTCAAATCCATTTTAAACTGTTTTTCCAGTTCTTCTTTGCGGCCGGCGTCTCGTTCTTCAACTATCCGGTTATAATTTTCCAGCGAAAATTTTGAATCAATTGGAATAATTTTATCTTTGACAAAAACAACCGCGTCAACTATTTCGCCGTTTTTGAATTTATACTGCATCTGGAAGCTTTTTGGCGGCAGAACATTCTTCAAAACCGTTTCCAGATAATATTCGCCCAAAATCCCTCTTTGTTTTGGATTTTTCAAAATATCCTGCAGATTCTGCAGCTGGTCGGCAAAATCAACAACCTGCCGGTTGGTTTCATCAAGTTTAGTTAAACGCTCCGTCACTTCTTTGATGATTCTGGCGCTTTGGGAAAACTGCTGCTGCATTATTTTTGCCGAGTCCCCCATTTTCGAATCAAGCGTCTGGCGGATCTCTTTTAGCTGATCTTGCATCATCAAGATCGCTTGATTTTGGCCATCTTCCCGCGGTTTTTGCTTCCGCAGCAAAAAATAAATCAGCGCGACAATCGCTATTCCCGCCAAAACCAAAAGAATGATTAATACGCTCTGATTCATTAAAATTATTCTAACATTTTAAGTTCTCAAACGCAATCAGATAAAAAAAGCCCCGCATCAGAATTTCTGACGCAGGGCAAGCTATCCTTAACTTAAAAGCCCTTTGATATTTAATTCGTCGATGGAATACAGAAGGGTTCCGCTAGGCGGTTCAATTTCGATTAAAATAGACTCCCCGACCTGCCTCGCCGATTTTATCTGCACATCAATAACAGTTTTGTGCCTAAAAACCGCTCGTCGCGACTGAATCTTCCCTTCACGGTCTCTCCAGACAAAAAAAACCGCGTAAAGCAGACCTTCGTCATCCAGTCTATTGGCCTCCCAAAGGACAACACATGCATCATCCCGGCCATCAACTAACACAGCAGGCCACACAAATCCCTTGCCCAAAGACAAGCCCAACTTTTTAGCTATTACCCCGGCTTCCTTTAAAAAACGAATTACCTCATACGTCTTTTTCATCCTCCCTCCTTTCTCACCCTTACGATGTTCAACGCTTCCACGCCTTTGCCTGAATTAATCTGCCGGCTATCTTGAGCCGCACGAAAACCAGCCAAATATAACTCAAAAGAACAATCCCGATAGCAATCGCTTTCAGCCACATTTCCCCCCTCCTCTTAAAAATGGATTTTTCGCTAATTATATTTCTTTTTTAGCAAAAAATTTCTTGCTTCTGTGATTTTTTAGCATAACATATAAAATTGATGCCGTCAATACTAAAACTGAAATCCACTGCGACACTGCCAATCCCAAATAATGCGGGTCAACGGAAATGCCACGGGTAAAATCAAGCAGAAAGCGGCCGGCGCCGTATAAGATTAGAAACATAAAAAAACCTTGGCCTGGCCACTTTGTTTTATTTCGGTACCACCACAAAAATCCAGCCAGCGCCAAGTCAAACAAAATCAAATAAAGCGCGACCGGATGGCGCAAAGTGCCGTCAGGCCAGCGGATTGCCCAGGGCAAATTAGTTAAAGCTCCGGCGTGGTCATTATTCAAAAAGCAGCCGATCCTGCCGATTGCCATGGCTAAAGGAATCACCGGAGCCAGCGCGTCAATAAGCATCCAGCGATTTGGCAGCTTGCGCAAATATAAAAACCCCGCGGCCACTCCGCCAAAAAGCCCGCCATAAAGCATCATCCCTCCTGCTTCAATCCTGAAAATTTCCAAAGGAAATCTGAAAAAATGGTGCGGCATCTGCAAAATATAAAAAAGCCGGCTGCCAATTATCGCGCCCAAATAAATAAAAATAGTCATATACATTATTCTGTTTGCCTCAATGCCTATTTTTTTTGCCGCGCGGGTGCTTAAAATTAAACCGACCAAAAACGCCAAAGCAACGAAAAATCCCCAGCTATAGAATGTCAGGGGCCCGATTTTAATAACTTCAATTGAAAAATAAGGAATCATAGTTCTTGTTTTATTTCACGAGGGGCGGCCAATTTTCGCACGAGGACTGTTTGACCCAGCCTCTCGCGAGAGGCTGGGGAGTTCCGCAGAAGAAAATTGGCCGCCCAGAGCGAAACGCGAAACTATCCTAACAAAAGCAGCAACATCATCACACCCACCCCAAGCATAATAGAAATAAGCTGGCCAAGCGACGTTAATATTCTGGTTTCGTGATGCAACTCCGGAATCAAATCCGAGCCGGCGATATACAAAAATCCGCCGGCGGTCACAGGCAACATAAATGAAGCAAAGTTACCCGTCCTGTTGCCGACAAAAAGAGACAACAGGGTCCCCACAACTGCCGCCAGCGCCGAAAGAACATTAAAAAGCAAAGCTTTTTTCTTTGCCAGCCCGCTATGGATGAAAATCCCAAAATGGCTGAACTCCTGCGGTATCTCGTGAAAAATTATTGCCAAAGTAGTGCTTATCCCAATCGGCAGCGCCACCAGATAGCTTGCGCCAATGATCAAGCCGTCAATGAAATTGTGGGCCGTTCCGCCAACTAAATTCATCCCAACTAAAGGATGATGGTGCTCTTTGCCTTCCGGCACGTGGCAATGACGCCAGCGCAAAAATTTTTCCAAAACAAAAAAGGCTAAAACTCCGATTATGACGCCAAGCGAAACCATAAAATTGGCGCCTGGTTTTTTGAAAGCCTCCGGCAAAAGATGGATAAACGCATCGCCAAAAAGCCCGCCCACGGCAAAACTGACAAGAAACAGAGAAATCTTTTTTATTTTTTCTTCTTTAAGAAAAAAAACAAAAATGCCCACCAGCGAAATTCCGCTGACTGCAACGACGCTGATTAACGAATAAAGCCAAATCCGCATAAAAATTTTAATTTGTTTTAACCGTGACGCTTTTCATTATCACCGGGCTCAACGGCTTATCGTTCGCATCCTTGGCCACTTTGGCGATTTTATCGGCCACGTCCTGACCTTTCGTCACCTTGCCAAAAATCGTGTATTTATGCTCCAGCGGATAGTCGGCCACCAAAATGAAAAACTGGCTGCCGTTGGTGTTTGCCCCGGCATTGGCCATGGCGACCACGCCTTTGACATATCCAGCTTTATAAGAATCGGCGTTTGGATCAAGCTCATCCTCAAATTGATAACCCGGGCCGCCGGAGCCACAACGCCCTGAGCTTGTCGAAGGGTTGCAGTTCGGATCACCACCCTGAATCATAAAACCGTCTATCACGCGATGAAAAGTTAAATTGTTATAAAAGCCTTTGCTCGCCAAATCAATAAAATTTTTCACCGTTTTTGGCACATCGGCATCATAGGTTTCAAATTCAATTGTTCCGTAATTTGTTTCGATTGTAATTGTATGCATATTATTTTTTAACGCCTCCTGAGTGCTGGACGAAGTTTGCGTCTGGCCGGCAGTTAGCGCCAAATTATCATTTCCAGTTCCAGTAGACGCGGGAATAGACTGGTTTCCCCCACTGGCAAGATTCCCCGCCGGCTCGCTGGATTTTCTGTCAAAAATAAAATAAGCCGCGGCCGCGACAACAATAATTGCTACAATTATTGCAATGCGAGCATTTAAAATTCCTTTTTTATTCATACGGATGTGCTTTTTAATAATTATTCAGTAACCCTATTTTTTCATTGCCGTAACTATATTTTCCCTCCAAAGGTCTTTCGGAATAAAATTCTCATACGCTTCTACCGCAGAAGTTATATTGACAAATTTCTTCTGAAGGCCTAATAAATTTATAATCCGATAAGGCAAATAAAAAAAGAAGTGTGCTTTTTTAAACAGGGGAATTGTTCTTGGCGTGGCATTCTCAACTGAAATATTGACGAAGCCGGCATCTTTTAGTATTTCCGGGAACCGGCCGTGCAAAAAATAAGGTAGGCTGTACATTCCTGATTCTTCAATTATCATTTCTCTTATTTTTTTTAGATCGGGAGGAAAAGTGTCCAATGGCGCTAACGTGTACTCCAAAAGGATAATTTTCCCATTGGGCTTTAGCACGCGATAAAATTCTCCTAAGGTCCATCTATAATCCGGCGCATGCACTAAGGTTTCCATCGTATATACACCGTCAAAAGTTTCGTCCCCGAAATCTAAATTCGTATAATCCATAACTTTAAATTCCACTTTGTTGTCTAAACCCAAACGCATCATTTTCTTTATTGCCTTTTCAATATTAAAATCTAGTATATCTATCCCATTGACCCTAACATTGTATTTGTTTGCTAAATATAATGCTGCCTCGCCCTCTCCGCATCCAGCATCAAGTAAAAAAGATTCGTTTTGTAAATTTAATTTTTTAAAAATCCGCTCTATTATTAATTTCTGCGCCTCTGAAACAGAAATGTTCTCTCGCCCTTTCGGATAATATCCAAAATGCTTTACTCCCTTTAAAACAAAATAAATTGCGCGCGATTCAAGCGTAGAATAATAATGAATAACTCTGTCTTCCTTATTTAAAATTTGGGTCTTCATATTTTGTAGCCCTAACCGGATTTGAACCGGTGTTATCTGGCTGAGAACCAGACGTCCTAGACCAAACTAGACGATAGGGCCAAAAAAGGTGCGGGGCTAACCACTAGACGATGGGGCCTTTATGGCTTTTATTTTATCCCAAAATTTCCAAAAAGAAAAGGAGCGCTAAAGCTCCTTTTAGCAAATAATTTTTATACTTATATTATCTATTTTTCCACTTCGCTTCCTGCCTCACCAAAAGCTCTCCCGCTTTTTCTGGATGCGCCATAATTTCTTCAACGATTTTTTCCATGCGCATTCCCTGCGAGCCTTTTATCAAAATCACATCACCTTTCTGCATCGTCATCTGAAGCGGCATGCGCGCCCCATCGGCAGTCTCAAACCAAAATATTTTTTGTTTTTTCATTCCTTTTTCTTTGGCCGACTCGGCCGCAAATTCCATCCTATCGCCAACGGCAAAAAAATAATCGGCGCATTCGCTCACCTTTTCGCCGATTAAGCGATGAGCGCTTTCTGTAAATTCGCCCAGCTCCAGCATATCGCCCAAAACCACAATCCGCCTTCTGCCTTCAAATTTTACTAAAGTTTCCAAAGCCGAAATTGTGGCAGCCGGCGAAGCGTTATAGGTATCATCAAGTATCCAGGTGCTTTTAATTCCCTCTATCATCTGCAATCTTCCTTTTGGCGACCGATAACTCCTTAAACCTTCAGCAATTTCTGCCAGGTTCATATCCAAAGCCAGGCCCATAGCGCAGGCTGCGAGCATCGGATAAACCTGATGCTGACCAAAAATTCCCTCTTTTCTTATCGGCATCACTTTGCCGTCGTATTCAATTTTGAAAGTGATTCCCGAAAGCGACGGGTCAAGAGCAATGTTCAGCTGATAATTTGTCGCCCTGACATCAACCGCTTCTGAAAAACCGTAGCTTAAAATTCTTCCCTTGGTTTTTGACGCAATGTCTTTGACCAATTTATCGTCAAAATTCAGGATCGCCGAATCGTCTTCTTTTAAAAACTTGATCAATCCGGATTTTTCCCTGGCGACCTGGGCGGCTGATTTGAAAAATTCAACATGAACCGGTACCTCTCCGATACCGGTTATCACTCCCGCATTTGGGTTAACAAAACTCATCAAATATTCGATGTCGCCTGGTTTGTCCGCGCCCATTTCCAAAATTAAAATCTGCGGATACTCGCTTTTGAAAAAAATAAGCTTAAGCGCTTTTAAAAAAACAATCAGCCAGCTCAACGGCGAGCGGCCGCCCGATTCCTGCCCCAAAATGGTTAAGGGCACGCCGATTTCATTGTTATAATTTTTGACATTGCGCCAGACGAAAAATTTTGCGCTCAAGACCGCAAAAATCGCTTCCTTTGTTGAAGTTTTGCCCATGCTGCCGGTGACGCCGATAATTTTCGGTTTATATTTTTGCAGAACGTCAACAGCTAATCTTTTAAGAATGCGCTCAATGATTTTTTTCATTATAATTTACAAATTAACTAAGCGAGGCCTAACCGCCGAGAGAAACATTTTTTCATTTAAGGCGAGGGAGGTAATTTTCAAAACGCTCAAATCGACGAGTGGGCATGGTTCCGTCCCTGGGCGGAGAGTGAGGAGGTTTGGCGAGCAAGATTTTTCTCGCTGGGAAAAATCTTGCGCTTTTGAAAATTATCTACCGAGCCGATGCTGCGTTTTTTGAAGGCGGTTAGCCGAGCGCTATTCATCCGGCGGTATTTCGTAATAACTAAAAAGATATCTGGCGATATTGGCAAAAACGGGACCGAGCGAATCGGAAGCAAAAGCAATGCCTTTTGGTTTGTCCATTTTGATAGCGATAAGAAATTTAGGATTATATGCCGGTGCGTATCCAATAAAAGTATGAATTGTTTCGTCGCTATAGCCCGCCTTGTCTTCCAAGGGCACCTGGGCCGTGCCGGTTTTACCGGCAATAAAATATCCTTTAATCTTTACTTTATCATAACCATTTCTAACTGTATTAACAAGCATGGCTGTCAGTTTGTTTGCCGTCTGTTCCGAAATCACCTGCCTGATTGGCTGTGGTTCAATTTTTTCCTCCTGACCGTCGCTGTGGATAATTTTTTCAACTACATAAGGCTTCATCATTTTCCCTTCATTGGCTATTGCGCCAATCGCCGCCACAAGCTCAAGAGGTGTTACCGCTATGCCCTGGCCAAAAGAAGCAGTGGCAAAATCTATTTCTTTGTTTCCTTTCAGATTATTGATGTCGCCGCCTATTTCGCCCGACAAATCAACCCCGGTCGGCCGGTTGAAACCGAAGGCTTCAACATATTTTCTGAAATTCTCATTGCCGACTGTGCGCTCTACAAAAACTGCGCCAGTATTAATGGACTTTTCCAAAACCTTGCTCATATCGGACAGGCCGTAGCTGCGATTAAGCGCATTTGAAATCACGCTGCCTTTGATTTGGACAAAACCAGTATCAACATAAGTAGTATTGGGAGATATTTTTCCCGTATCCAAGCCCGCCGCCATGGTAAACGGCTTAAAAATAGAACCCGGCTCATATAACTTTTGAATAACCGGATTTAAAAATTCATCAGCGTTCTGGACTTTGCCATATTCATTTGGGTCATAACTGGGAAAACTTGCCATTGCTTTTATGGCGCCGGTTTTTGGATCGGTTATCACAATGCTGCCACCGCTTGAATTCCATTTCTCCAAAACTGCTTTCAACTCTTGCTCGGCGATAAATTGGATATTGGGATCAATCGTTAAATACAGATTGTCGCCATCCTGGGCCGGCTCAAGATTATAATCGCCGGTAAGAATCCATTTTCCCAAAGCGTCTTTCTCTGTTTCCAAAAACCCGGGCTTGCCCGCCAGATTCTCTTGCCAGTAACCTTCCAAGCCATATTGCCCTATTTTTTCAACGTTAGCGAAACCAACAAACCCTAACAAATGCGAAGCCAGATTTTTTTGAGGATACCATCTTAAATTTTCGCTGCCCAAATATACTCCTTTTAAATTTAATTTTTTTATTTGTTCGGCCGTCTGATCGCCCAATTTTGATTTTAGCATCTCATAAGGGTCGTTCTCTTTATTTATTTTTTCAAGAATCGCGTTTTTGTCCATTTCCAAAATCCCTGATAGCTCGTCGGCGATTTTTTCTTTATCCTGGCTAATTTCTCTCGGTACCAGATACACAAAAGGGTATTCCCTGAGCGTTGCCAAGGGCGTCAATGAAGAATCTTTATCCTGAACAAAAATTTCCCCGCGCTTGGGGATTAATTTTTGAGATATTTGATTCTGGTCCTGGGCCAGCGCGATATAGGCGCTATGTTTTAAAACCTGGATAAAAAATAATCGGCAGACAACCACGCCGAAAATTAAAAACAAGATAACTAATAAAAAGTATATCCGCCATTCTCTCTTTTTTTTCATTGCATTCTTTTTGATTTTCTATGCTAAAAATTATTAAAATTACTAGGGCATCAAGTGCCCCGATAGGGCGACTGATGCCTGAAGTTCCTGCAAATATTTTACTTTATCTATAATTACCAACTGCAAATCCTTAGCCACTCCTTCCAAAACAGGCAAAGAACCCTGCTCCGTCTGTTTTATTTCTAATTTTCCTATTAACTCCTGATGCTCTGCCAGCTGCTTTTCATAATCTCTTAATTGATAATTTTTCGCAATCAAATTTTCGTTCTCTATTAAAAAAATTGCCATAACCACAACAAAGCCCAAAATAACTAAAATATTCAAAGTTGTTATTCCTTTTGTATTTTTTGTACCGTTTCCTTTTTGAGAAGTCAATCTATATGTCATAATTTTTTAGCCGTGACCGCGGCTTAAATTTTGATTGCTGCCCTTAATTTGGCGCTTCTGGCCCGGGGATTTTTGGCAATTTCCTCGTCTCCCGGTCTGATTACTTTTTTAGTTAAAATTTCAATCAGACCTTCTTGTTTCTTTTCTTTCAAAAAGTTTTTTACGATTCTGTCTTCCAGAGAATGGAAAGAAATTATTGTTAATTTTCCACCAGTAGCCAAAATATTCAGAGCCTGAGGTAAAAACTTATCTAAATTATTTAATTCATCGTTGACCGCAATTCGCAACGCCTGGAAAACTTTTGTGGCCGGATGCAGCCGGCCATGATGATAAAAATATGGCGTTGCTTTTTTTATAATTTCTACCAGTTCAAAGGTTGTCGTGATTTCTTTGGTTCTCCGCTCTTCAACAATTTTTTTTGCGATCCGACGGCTAAATCTTTCTTCCCCGTATTTGAAAAAAATGTCTGCCAAATCTTTTTCGCTGAAATTATTTAGAATTCTTGCGGCAGTAAGATCATGCGTTTCTCCATAAGCCATTATCAGCGGCTCATTCCGTAGAAAACTGAATCCTCTGCCGCTTGTTTCCAGCTCTAGAGATGAAAATCCCAAATCTGCCAGAACGCCCCGGACCGAATTAAAATTAGATTTTGCAACAATATTTTGTAAATTGGAAAAATTATCACAAACGAGGATTAATCTATTTATAAATTCTTGATTCTCCGATTTTTTTCTCAAATCTTCAATCGCTGAATTATTGGCGTCTATGCCCAGTAATTTTCCGCCTGGCGCAGTGTGTTTCAATATCTCAAACGCGTGGCCTCCTCCGCCAATCGTCGCATCAATAAAATTTTCATCTTTTTTTGGCGAAAGAAATTCCAATACTTCTTTTTGAAGAACCGGAATATGATTCATAACCAGGTAGTAGAAATTCAACAATTAAATTATTTTGTTGCCAAGCAGCAGTCGAATTTCACTACCCGGCATAAGCTTTAAGGTCAAAATCAGAGGGCGCAGGGCAATAAATTGTCTGCGGGCCCTCTGCCCTCTGATTTTGACCTTCTTTAAATACCCAACTCTCCTAATTTTGATGCCAAATCACCGACTTCTTTTTCCGCTTTCCGTTTGTATTCTATCCACTTTTCTTCGTCCCAAATTTCCAGCCGGTTATAAAGTCCCGCAATAATAACGTTTTTTTTCAAAGAAGCGTAGTCTTTTAAATAATCAGGAATCAAAATTCTTCCCAGCTGATCAAATTCAACTTCCATCGCGCCGGCCAACATCACCCGCGCAAATCCCCTCGCTTCCAGCTGACTTGAGGGAAGATTACCTAATTTATCCGCCATTTTGGCCCATTCCTGCTGCGTATATAAAGTTAAACAACTATCAAGACCGCGAGTAATGACCGCCCCGCCGCCAAGCTCTTTTCTGAATTTGGCCGGAATGGCCAATCGTTTTTTCTGGTCAATTGTATGTTTGTATTCGCCTATAAACATGGTTAAGTTATCAACAGAAAGGGGTACTTATTAACATAGTTATCCACAATTATCCACTTCACTGTTATTTTATTCCACTTTACTATAAAGTGTCAATCAGCATTTCCCACCGTATTTATGGAGGTTTTTTCATTTTCAAATATTATTGCCAGAAAATCAAAAAAATGGCTTGATTAAGCCATTTTCTCAAACTATTTAATATTTACTATTCGCTATTTGCTATTTTCGTTGTCCACTTTTTGTCCACAAATGTATTTTAAATAAAAGAAAGAGGACGCCATAGCGTCCTCTTAAATCGGGTCTTTATCATATCTTGAAAACTTCCAGAACATAATTATTCTCTCGGTACCCGAAAGCATACCATTTCCCGTCTTTTATGCGCGCGGTATGTATTCCCCTTGGACCCCGTCCGTCTAAAACGATAGACGCTATACCTCTGTGAGCTTCTAAAACTAATCCTTGCTTTTTTCTGTCATATTCATAAAACCACACTCTGTCGTTTCTTCGAATTCTCCGGCTTTTCATTATGCCCTCCTTTCCAATGGAATGAACTAAGAGTGGGCGTTGCTGGACTCGAACCAGCGACCTTTGCAATGTGAATACAACGCTCTACTTCACCCCGCCAAATTTGGACGGTGGGCAATGCAGGTATCGAACCTGCGGCCTTTCCGACCTGCCCCGTTAGATTTTTGGTGGACGATGCTGGACTTGAACCAGCGACCTCGTCGATGTGAACGACGCGCTCTAACCAACTGAGCTAATCGTCCAAATATCTAACGGGGTAAAAACGGAACGCTCTACCACTGAGCTAATTGCCCAAATTTGGCGGGGCAAGCTGAGTCCCGAAAAATAATAAATCTTTGATTTATATATTTTTCGAGGATCCGCGATTTTGTTATCAAATCGAAGATTTGAACAAAATCGGGACTAACCGCCCCTTACCATATAAAAAGCTATGAGGATAAGTTAAAGTCTCAATTTATTTATCAACTTCTCGTTCGGTTTTTCCATGATATCGTGCACAAATCTGTCAAACATATGATAGCGGTAATAAAATTCTTTGGTGTTCATAAAGGCAAAGCCTATTTCTTTGCCGATCTCCGATTCCAGATTTTTCAGGAAAGGATTGGCTTTGGATTGTTTGATGCTGTCGCCCACGACAAACAAATCCACCCGGCTGTTTTCGGTGTTTAAAAAAATGCCGGCCAGAAGCAATAATTTTATCCGGCCCAGCTTCAAAACGTTCTTCAGAATTTTTTCTTTGGAAGCGGGGCTTGATTTTAAAACCAGGCTGCGCAGTTCCTGGTAAAAATCAAAGTTTGAATTGGCAGAAAAATAAATCCCTTTTTTGGTATCATTTCTTTTTTTTGTCACTCTCTTTTTCTTCAAAAAGCCTATCGCGAGCAATCCCTTTATCTGCCGGCTTATCAGCCGAGAATCAGACTGGGCTCTTTTGGCAATTTCTTTTTCGTGAAAAAATTTATCCGGATTCCTCAAAAAAAGCTTAAGTAGCCTGACTTTAGCCGGCGAATCAAATAAAGCTTCCAAGACTTGCTGAACCATAAAGATATAAAAAATGGCGGCAAAGCTCCTCCTCTGCTCGACATTTTTATTTTAATATTACTATATTACTATACATTTTTATTATTAATTTGTAAATCTTTGCACCACAAAATCATTCCCCTCTTATAAAATATTGTGATATAATAAAATACGTAATATGGCTATCAAAACAGAGGAAATTATTTTCAAATCCAAACCCGCCAAACAGTTTTCCAGCAAACCGCAAACCGTTTGCGAAATTTTTTCCTACCAGCCCGACAATATAGAAGAGATGCCGCTGGGCAATCTTTATATTGTGGCTGAGCTTTCTTGCGTTAAAGATTGTGGCTATCTGAATAATCTGCTTGCTTCGCTGATCAAACGCGAATATTATCTGTATCCGGAACGCGGAGCCATCAAAGGTTTTCGGTCCGCCTTAAAAAAAGCCAATAATCACTTGGCAGATTTGGCCAAACAAGGGAATTTGGAGTGGCTGGGCAAGCTCCATTTTATTTGCGCTTCTCTTGCCAAAGAAGATTTTTTTTTCGTGCAGGCGGGCCAGGCGCATGCGTATCTTGAACGACAGGATCATCTTGTAAATCTGACACGCAAAATTATACCCGATTCGGAAAAGCCCCATCCTTCAAAAATCTTTTCAAGTATAGTAACCGGCAAAACTGAAACCGGAGACAAAATTGTCTTTGCCACGCCCATGCTAAGCGAACTTCTGTCCCCAAACGGCCTCAAACAAATTTTAAATAATAATCATAATCTTTTGGATATTTCTGACCAGATAAGTAAAGTCGCCAGAGAAGAAAATAAAATTTTGCCGTTGGCCATTTTATTGCTTAAAATTGAAGAAGACCCGCCGCTGGAACAAAAAATTCATACAGCTCAGCGGCCCAAAAAATTCATCACTCCCCCGATTGACCTCAAAGAAATCATAAAATAATAAAAAATCCCCTCAAAAATCAGCGGGGATTTTTTATTAACAATTTTTACTTTATCTCAACCGCTCCGCCGACTGCTTCCAATTTCTGTTTTATTTCCTCTGCTTCTTCTTTCTTAACTCCTTCTTTGACATTTTTTGGCGCGCCGTCAACTAAATCTTTTGCTTCTTTTAAACCAAGGCCTGTCACTTCCCGAACGACTTTTATCACGTTAATTTTTTGGTCGCCGGCTGACTTGAGCTCAACGTTGAAAGCGGTTTTCTCTTCGACTTTGCCGTCTTCTTCTCCTCCTGCCGCTCCGGCGGCCGGACCGACGGCCATGGGCATGGCGGCAGAAACGCCGAATTTTTTCTCCAACACCTTGACTAGTTCTGCTAAGTCAAGCACCGATAATTCCTCAACCTGCTGGACTAACTTTTTGAATTTTTCCGGGACCTCAACGGTCTCGTTTTTTTCTTCTGGCATATAATTTAACTACAGATTACAGATTTATACAGATATACAGATTTTCTTTATTTTGTAAACAATGAAAATTTTATCTGTATATCAGTAAGCAATCTGTATTCTGTAGCTTAGTGTTTAATTTGTGATAATACAAAAACTAAATTTCTTAAATTCCCCTGCAAAACCGAAACGAAATTCTGTAAAGGAGCATTAATTGTCCCAACCAGCCGAGCCAACGACTGCTCGCGCGAAGGGACTTTGGCCAGGGCCATCGCTTGCGGTTGGTCTAAAAACTTTCCATCCAAAATCGCGCCCAGAATCTTCAATCCTTCATTTTTCTTTGAAAAATTATGCAGGATTTTAGCCGCGGAAACCTCGTCTTTTGAACCAAAAACCAGGCTAATTTGCCCTGACATTTTTTTTGAAACGGCGTCTTTGATGCCCGCCTTTCCCAATGCCAAATCAATCAAGGTCTTTTTTGCTACCTTCAATTCCCCTTGCGATTCTTTCAATTTGCGCCGCAGCTCTTTGAGCGCGGAAACTTTCAGACCTTTGTAGTCGGCAAAAATCACCGATTTCACGGTTTTTATTTTCTCGGTTAATTTTTCAATTAAATCTTCCTTCTGCTTTCTTGTCAGCATATTTTTAATTAAAAAACGCCTCTTTCAGGCGTAGAATTAAAATCACTAACCACAATCACGATTATTGATTTTTGCGCCTGGATAGGGCTTATTTCCGGCCTGCTGTAAATTAAACCGAAAAGCCTATTGTCTTTGGCTATTCTATTTTGTTAATCCAAGTATAAATCAGCTATTTCAGTTTGTCAATATATTAAGCTTTTTTCTAATTTACCAAGGAATAATTTCTCTCCACCAAGGCTTGAAACTGACATTGACAACAGCTGAGCCACCGACAGATGAAATGGTCGCGTCATCCAGACAATTCAAAGAAAAAGTTGTTGTATTGACAATGTTGTTGATTGAATCGGGTCCGCCCGAATCGTTTTTGGGTCCAGTCCATTGGGCATTGGCAGGAACAGCAGAAGCCTGACAGCTATTGACATTTGTCCCATTCCATTTAATTTCAATGCCTTCGTTCCTGTTTATTGTAATCGGGCCCGGAGTAAATGGTCCCGTCGGACCCTTAATTTCAATGGTTACATTTCCTGTCGGACAAGCAGAAGTCGTTCCGCTAGCAGTGACATATCCTGAACAACCAATAGAATTGCAAGCTTTGATTCGGAAATCATAACTAGTGCTGCCGCTCAAGCCAGAAACGGGGTAGCTTATTGAATCGGCCGGCCAATTTGCTGAAAGAGAAAACCATGTTGCTCTGCTATCATTACTCTGATCAATTTCATAGCGCGTTTCATTGCTTACATCTATCCAGCTAAGGTTCAATTGATTGCAATTAGCCCCCGGCACAGCTTTAAAATTGGTCGGGGTATTGGGCGCAGTCGCCCCTGCGGTAACAGTGACATCTATCCGGTCCTCGGCCGGCGAAGCGGCCCCCCGCTCAACGATCACTTTTGGTCGCCAATTGCCGGCAGAATAAGTGTGACTGGCATTCTGGCTGAGGGCCGAGATGCCGTTGCATTTAATGCCGTTTGAATTGCTGACGCAACTGCTGGGAACCGGCGCAGGCAAAACGCCACAAGCCGCTTCCGCTGTCGCCAGATTAGTGGTATTGCCATTGCAATTGAACCAGAAGTTGTAATTGATAGTGCCTGCGGCAGTGCCAGAAACATCGGCTCGAAGATTAGTATATAAAGGAGCGCTGCCAGAATCAGGAGTAGCCGAGAGAGTCACAGAAAGCGAGGCTGGAGGAGCAACAGTAATCGGCACAGTGGCCACAGCGCTGTCTTGGTGTCCGTAAGTAGCCGCGAGAAGGGAAACTTGTGCTTCGTAGTTTCCAGAGTTTTGATATTTGGAATCGCAGACGCCGGCGGGCAGGGAAATATTCATTCTGGCAGGAGTTGTTTCATAAGACCAAGGATAGAAACCGGGCCAATCAACCGGCTGGGTTGGATTACCTTCATCGCGGTCGCACCAAAATTTATAAGTCCAGGCGCCGTCGAAATTGTCATCGCCCGATACCATAAAATCAACCTGCCAAGGAGCAAGACCGCTATCGGCATTTTCCCAACCAGCCCAATTACACATATCCCAATAACCGCCAAGCCAGGGCCTCCAAATGCAGGGCCAACTGGCGCTTCTTTGCTTTACATGAAGTTCTACATTAGCAGTATCTGGTATGACATAACAGTCGCTTCTGCATGCGTCCTCGCTTTCATAACCGCCGGTTTCAGCTTCAACGCTATAGCAACTGCCCATGGCGGTATTGCAAAGCCACCGTTTACCAGTGGAGGCACCACCGCAGGTTCCGGTAAAATCTTGATTAACATTGCCGCCTGTTGTTAAGTTAATATTCGCGGAAGCGGGCGAAAAAGTGCAACTAGTTTTGGAAGCGGATACTTTAGCATAATCATAAAGAGGCTCACCAGTACAACGAGACCAACCAGATGGAACAGTGATAGAATAATAGCCGGATGCGTTGGTTATGCTTGTAATTGGCGGCGGTTTAGGGCCAGAATAGCATCCGTCTGCCGCAGTTACTGTCGCGCCAGAGATAACAGCGCCAGACCCTTCTTTGGTATAACCGCTAATTGTAGTATCGCTTCCTATAGCCGAAGCCGAACAACTCAAACTAGCCATGGCCGTGATTCCGCTGTAAATAGAATTAATAGTTACCGAACCAACCGCAGAACAGGTGGCCAAACCGGAACTGTTGATGGTGGCAATGGAAGTATTGGAAGAATTCCAAGTGGCGGAGTTGGTGACATCTTGCTGGGCTTGAGCGCCGGAAGGTCCGTCAGGGTCATACCAGCCGATAAATTGCTGGGTTTGGCCGTCTTGTTGGGAAGCGAAAGGAGGATCAATAACATAATCAGCAGTGGGGATAGGGATAGGAACCGCGCAGCTGGCATCGCCGTTGCACTGATCCGCGCCAGCGCCAGATACCGTTACGCAAGAATTACCTTGACAAGCTGTATGAGAAAGACTACATTCTGCGGGTTCATGAGTATAAAAAATTGTGGTAAGCAAAGCTCCTATCCTCGGTATACTTACTGCACGTATGGTATCTGCCAAAACCCCTCCAAAATTTAAAGCGCCCGCCTTTGGGCTTAGCGCATAAGACCAAGCGGGAAAACCGCTTTTGGCATATCCTAAAGCAACACCAACTCCAACTCCATAAGGCCACGGTGTTCCAAGCGAGGGTTTTAAAGCCACTTGAGTACCACCGGAAAAAAGAGCAATAGCATCACTACAGCCACCTTCGTTTTGGTCACATAAGCCGTAAGCATTGACCAGATGAATTTTTAGAGGTTGTGGTAGTACAAAATCACCTGAACTACCCCAAGGAACCCACCAAGAAACGTATTCTTCTATTGCATTATTAACACCGCATTGAATTATTGACGGTGGTGGCCCCGCGCCTGCTTCATAAGAAACAGACATTTGAGAATAACTGCCGTTTCCCAAGACAGGAATAATCTCTACGGCATCGGCTGAAGTCCCTCCAAAATCTAAAGCCGTCCCATCTACACTTCCCGCATAAGACCACATAGGACAACCAGTTCTGGCGTAATTCAACGTGTCTTTATAAGCCACTTGAATATTATTGTAAAGAAGCCTGATGCCTAATTGAAAACCCCCATTGCGGTTTTGATCTGCACAGGCTTGAACATTAACTTTCCCAACCTTAACAGGGCCTGGCAAATATCTTGTCTGCGTGCCGCTCCCGCTAAGAATATATGTCTGAGTTGAAGCTGCCGCCTTAAAAGGGTGTAAAAAAAACAGCAGGGAAAAAGAGAAAAAAATGATTATTATTTTTGAAATTTTTAAATTAGCCATGTTTCAATTTTATTTAATACGCTTCATCCCTGATATATTTACCTCGCTAGAAAATTTGTGACTATTTTAACGGGGTTTGCCAAGTTTTCTGCCATTGAGAAAAATCTTCCCGACATTTATTTATATCTACCTCATTCTTTAAATTAACGCATTGGGTGACATCATTTTTCTGAATTGCCATTGTAAAATAATACTCCTTTTCACAATCTCTTTTTCCTTCTTCTGTTCCGGCTTGCTGGCAAACTGCCACGCCTTCTCGCTCTGCTTTATCGTAAAGCACTATTTTTTGACAGTTGATTTGATCTTTTTCATTGTCTAATTTTTCGCAAAAAGAAGCATCTAGTTTTTCCCTTGCCAATGTTAAGACAATTGAGTTTCGGCAAATTACAGAATCTTCTTTTGCAGAAATTTTATCACAGGCTGCCAGGTCTTTTCCTGCTATGACCTTGCTCAATTCTTCTTGCCTAATAAGAAGTTTTTCAGTTTCTGAAACAGGCGCTTTTCCTGAATTTTTCGAATAATAATAAACTCCCGCCCCGCCAACTATTAAAACCACTAAAACAAATATTAAAAAATAAATATTTTTCTTTTGCATAATGTTTTATAAATAAGTTTTTATTACTTGTTTTAATTATAACAAAAATTGGGACTTTTTACACTTAAGATATCCACAGCCCCCTATTAATTAAAAAACTCTTTTTGCCGTGATTTAATTCAAGCGGCCAAGGCGGAATTGCCTATGATATCTACACGGGTTGCCGAGATAAAAAAGGGACAACGGTCAAATAATAGAAGACTAAAAAAAATAAAACAAAAAACAAAAAACGGCAGAATGTAAAAAACTTGCCGTTTTTTGTTTGTAATTTATAAAATCATTTCAAATATTTTGCCTTATTTAAATTATGCTCATCAAGCGTTTTGGCAAAAACCGCTTCGCCGGTATCGGGTTTGGTCAAAAAGAAATAATAATCCGATTCCTGCGGATAAATGGCTGCTCCAATCGCATTAATGCCCGGGTTGCTGATCGGACCGGGCGGCAAACCGATATATTTGTAGGTATTGTAAGGTGAATCAATTTTTGTCTGCTCAATCGAATGGCGATCTTCTTTATCGCCAAAAATATAGCTCAAAGTGGCATCTGTTTCCAAAGGATATTTATCTTTAATTCTTTTCCAGAAGATACCCGACACTATTTTTAGATCATTGGGCGACTTTACTTCTTTTTCCAGAATGCTTGCCATGACAATAATCTCAAAAATGCTGCGATTTTGCTTGACGATATCCTGGCGCATCTGCGGCGTCAGCTTTTTGTCAAAATTGTCAAGAATTTTTATTGAAATTTCCTGCAAGCTAGCATCTTCGTTGAATTTATAAGTATCAGGGAAAAGGAAGCCTTCCAGACTTAAATTTTGCGGCGCGTCTGATAAAAATTGGTAATTCGGCTTAAAATCGCCGACTTTTGTCTTATCAAGATTTTGCGCGACACCAAGACCCAAATCAATCATTCTTGCCTGCGCCTGTTTTAAAGTAAAGCCTTCGGGAATCGTCACCCAAATATTGTTTCCGGTCACCTTGCCTTGAGAAATTATCTCTGCAATCTGGACCAGGCTGGAATTAGGACTGATTGAGTATTTCCCCGCTTGAAGCTTATTTTGGGTTTGCGACAGCCAAACATAAGTTTGGAACCAAAAACTGCTTTTTATTAAATTCTGCCCCTCAAGATTTTTGGCAATTTGTTTGACCGTCTCCCCTTCCTGAATCTCAATGACCTTCGCCTCGCTTCCGCCGACGGGCGCATAAAATTCATATAAACCGTACAGAACAGAAATTGTCCCAAAAGCAAATAAAAAAACTACGAAGAAAAAAAGATAAATAGTAAGTTTAAACATTTTCATGCGGTTTCTTAAAATGTTTTTTCCATTCAGGCTCAATTTCTGAGCCGCCAGCAACAAACGGCACAAAAGCAAACCCCGGATTTTCGAATTTATCAAATTCAGCTTCGCTTTTTTTAATTAGCAAAAAAATGCTGCTGGCAACCGGAGACACAATCCTGCCCCCGATTTTCAACTGCTTTTTCCAGGCCTCCGGGATTGCTTCGGTCGAAGCAGCAGCAATTATTCTATCAAAAGGGGCTTTGTCGGGCAGGCCTTGCTCCGCGTTGCCATGAATAAATTCCGCCCTTCCCGTTTTTAGAAAATTATATTTTTCCACGTTTGCCCTGCCGAAATCTGCCAGTTTCTCCAGTAATTCCACAGCAAAAACTTTTCCATATTTGCCGACAATTTCTGCCAAAATAGCCGTCTGCCAGCCGGATCCTGCCCCAACATCCAAAATTATATTGCCTTTTTCGGGCTGAAGCAGTTCAATCATAAAAGCGACAGTCAGGGGTTGGGAAATCGTCTGGCCAAAGCCAATCGGCAAAGGCGCATTGACATAAGCTTCCTCTTCTAAACCTTCGGGTACAAAATTCTTCCGGTCTATCTTTTTGAAAGCGGCAATAATTCGCCTTGTCTTTAAATATCCGCCCTTGATTAAACTATCGATGAGTTCTTGATGAGTCATGTTTTATAAATCCAAATTTCAAAATCCAAAATCTAAAACGTTTTTGTCATTTGAGCTTTGGATTTGGGGTTTTATTAAGCGCCATGCCTTCTTTCTCTTTTTGAATAGCTTTCTATCGCTTTTATGAATTCTTCCGAAGAAAAATCAGGCCAGAGAGTTTCGGTGAAATAAAACTGGGAATCGGCCGTGTCCCACATCATAAAGCCGTTTGACCAGTGCGGGTCGCCTTCTAACCCCGTGCGGATTACCAAATCAACGCTCGGCAAATCCCTTGTCCATAAATTTTCTTTAACTAATTGTGGAGTTATTTTAAACGCCTGCTTTTCTTTGTATTTTTTGGCAATTTTTTCAATCGCTTCCATCATTTCGCTTGTGCCGTTGTAGCCGATAAGAAAATTCAAAATCATTTTATTATGGGTTTTAGTTTTCTCAATCGCCTCTTCCATCGGCTTTTTTATTTTATCTCCAAGCAATTCTCTCCAAAAACCAAAGATGTTCACTTTCACTTTATGGACATAAATATCTTCTGTCTTGAGCAAGCGGCTGAAATGAGTCCGGTAAACTTCTTTTAAAAATTTTACCTCAGCGGCGGGCCGCTTTGTTAGATTGTCATAAGAGCCGGCCCAGAAAGTCAGGCAGAAAATTCCCAAATCCCGGGCTGTTTCCAGAATTTTTTCAAAATTTTTAGCCCCTTGCCGGTGTCCTATCCAAGAGGCTAATCTTCTTTTTTTGGCCCACCGGCGGTTGCCGTCGGGAATTATCGCAACGTGTTTTGGTAGATTTTCCATACCAGGTTAGTAGAAATTCGACTTATTTTTTTAATTGCTGCCCGGCAGCAGTCGAATTTTCACTACCTGGCATAGAAAAATTATATCAGTTATTTTGCCCAAGCGCAAACAAAAAAACAGCGGCGCTGTTTTTTTGTTTGCGCCGCTATTTTTCAAAAATCGGTGCAGGAAATTTACATCTGCGCCTCGGCTTCTTCCGATTTTATCAGTTCAGTGATTTTTTGGGCGACTTTTTCCGGCGCGTCAATTTCGGGCACCTGCCTTTGCGCGTTGGGACGGCTTACCCATTCGGGCCGGCTGCCGATTGAATGTTTTCCAAAATCCGTGGCGGTCATTCTGGGATGAAAAACGCTGACAATGATATTATCTCTCTCAAGTTCCTGCCGAGCGGTTAAAGAAATCGCGTTCAAAGCATATTTTGTTGAAGCATAGGCCGCCAGCTGCGGAAAATAATTTTTTGAGATCAAAGAGCCGACGTTTAAAATCATGCCGCCGCCCTGATGACGCATGACAGGAATGACCGTTTGCATCGCTCGCAAAACGCCAAAAAGATTTAGCTCCATCACCTCTTTGTATTTTTCAATATCAATATTTTCAACCGGGCCGTACATCCCCTGGCCGGCATTGTTAACAAAAATATCTATCCGGCCGTATTTTTTAATTGTTTTCGCAATCAATTTTTTTATATCTTCACTCTTGCGCAGGTCCGTCCGGACAGCAAAAGAATTCGTCAATTCTTTTTCAAGCATCTTCAATTTATCCGCCGAACGAGCCGCCAAAACGACTTTGGCGCCTTGTTTTGACAAAAGCCTGGCCAGGGCCCGGCCTATCCCCTCCGAAGCGCCGGTCACAATAACTACTTTATTTTTAATATCCATAATTTTATTAATTAATCTTTGTTCTATAAATAAATACGAACAGGCGCAAAAATAAGTTGCAAAACCGCTTTTTTGCGTGTAATTAAAAAGCGGGGGCACGATTTGATGCCCCCGCAAATGAACAATTATTCTTTATGTTGTAATTGAAGTTTTTTTAATTTCCGTATTTGCTTTCAATCCTTCTTCTCTGTTAATTTTATTCTGTGACCGTTTCCGGCCAACAAAACTCTTTTAGGGTCTCTTCGAAAATTCCTAGCCATGTGGAGAAAAAACTACAGTCTCTTTCTTCCCGGCACGCTAATTTTGCTTCCCTATCTGCGATATCAGCGGCTCTCCGCGCCGGGTCTTTCGTATGGTGTTTTGATTTATCAGTCATTTTCCTCCTCCTCTTTTTTTTCAGATCTCTGTTCCATTTTGTTATCTTTTTTCTTGCAAACTCTCCGCCTGGGATTTTTAAATCCCATCATTGCTCATATAGTTTCCATTTAATTTCTAACTCGTAAAGCAATCGCCCAATTTTTTTATTGGATTCTGATGATTCCATTTAATTGCCTCCTTTTTTAAAATAACTATAGTTTATAAAACTTAAAAACAGCATAGCATAAACTATACTGTTCTGTCAATGGTTCTCCCCCCCTAGCTCAAAAGGTATCAAACAACATTCTTACATTCTCGAGAATGTAAGAATGTTTTGTATATCGCACGAGGTGAGTAATAATTTATTCTTTGGCGGATTTGGTTTTACAGCCGCATTGGCAATCGGGCGGACATTTGCAGCAATGGATGCAAACGCTCGGCTCACACGAGCATTCCGTCTCGCCATTCAGCGGCATCCCGCACTCGCACTTTTTTTCGTCGGGCATGGGTTTGAAATTAAAAGTTATGATGGGAAAAATGGTAGCGTTTGATAACTTCCCCTACTTATTGTGAATCTATCTTAAATATTTATCAATATTCGCCAAATGCTCTTCGTAAGTTTTGGCGCAGTGGATTTGCTTATTTGAGTCATGAAGATAAAAAAGGCATTCGGTTTCGGTTGAATTTAAAACGGCGTCTATGGCGTCAATTCCCGGATTGGCAATGGGATGAGGCGGGAGTCCTTTATACAAATAGGTGTTATACGGCGAATCAATTTGCTTATCCGCGACTTTAATCGGCGCCCACCAGCCATCGCCAGTATTGCCTCTGGCGTATTGCACGGTCGCGTCAATTTCAAGCTTCATGCCTATATTCAGACGATTCCAGATGATGCCGGCAATAAGCGGCATATCCGCTTTGTCTGCCGTTTCTCTTTGTATAATTGAAGCGATTTTTAAAGCCGTTGTCCACTTGATATTTGCCGCCGTAAACTTGTCGGCGTAGGACGCGAATTTCTCGTTGAATTTATTAATGAATCGCTGGCTGACATCAAGCGGAGTTTCGTCTTTGGGAATTAAATAGGTATCGGGAAAATAAACGCCTTCAATATAATCGTATTTCATTGCGGTGAATTTCGTGACCCAATCGCTCTTTTTCCGATCATCCCAGCCTAGCGTTTCGGCCAGAATCTCGGCGATTTGCTCTTTGCGCAATCCTTCCGGAATCACGACCCATTTCATATAAGGCTCTTGCCGCAGAATTTTGGCTATTTCCCAAACACTCATCGCCTTTGATATTTTATAGGCGCCGGGCTTGATGCAATCAACGCATATGGAATTCGCACCTTTTAATCCAAGAAGCGCGATTTTAAATCCCAATTCACTTCTGATAAATCCCTGCGCTTTTAATTGTCGGATGGCTTCATTTGAATCCTCCTTGCCGATAGCGATCGTGAATTGCTGAATCTCGGCCTGCTTTTGCGGCGCGGAAAAAAGCGAGACATATTTAAAAATTCCTGCCCCCAAAACGATAAGCAGGATGAACGCACTAATAGTTACAATTTTTATTTTTCTATCCATTGTCGGGAAAAAGGTGTCAGATACCATTTTTAAACAAAAAGGTACAATTAAATTACGCCTTAGGAGACGCACTGTGACCCAAATTCTCAGATGCGCGAGGCTTATAAATATTCTTTGAAAACCTTCCGAAAATGGAATCCGTAGATCGCGTAAGTAATGGCCATCGGAAAAAGTCGCGGCCGGCGGAATAAAGACCAAAAGAAAAATTTCCAAAAATAAACCCTCGCCTCGTCTTTTATGCCCAAAAACCAGATAGACTTGAAAAACGCTGCCGGATAGCCGAAATTAAAACGAAGGTGGCTAAAGTCAAAATGCAGCTTTTTTAACGGCTGATATTCTTTTAAATACTTCCCCACCCGTTCAAAATATGGTTTGGGCGAATAAATTCCGCTGATAATTTTTTTATAGCCGCTAATAAGCGTTTCATAATTCATCTTGGGGATAAAGTTTATTGAAAAATCCGTATTATCTCCCGACATATCCTTCAGCAGCCTATTCTCTTTCTTCAGGCGCTGGTAGAGCCTGGTGCCGCGCGGCGCGTTTAATAGCCCCACCATCGCCGTTATAATTCCGCTTTTTTGGATGAATTCAATTTGCTTTTCAAAAATTGATGGGGGGTCGCTATCAAACCCGACAATAAATCCTCCGGTAACTTGCAGGCCTAATTTCTGAATTTTTTTGACACAGGCCACCAGGTCTCGGTTTTTGTTTTGAAACTTATTGCATTCGGCCAGGCTTTCTTCGTTGGGCGTCTCAATGCCCAGAAACACCGAATCAAAGCCCGCTTGCGTCATCAATCGCATCAGTTCCTCGTCGTCAGAAAGATTGACCGATGCTTCCGTGCTAAAAGTGAAAGGATGCTTTTTGGCCGCCATCCATTGGATCAAAGCCGGCAAAATTTCCTGTTTCAGTTTTATCTTGTTTCCGATAAAGTTATCGTCAACAAAAAATACTCCCCCTCTCCAGCCATAAGAGTATAAACTTTCCAGTTCAGCTAATATTTGACTTCTGCTCTTTGTCCTGACTCCTCTGCCAAAAAGATTAGTTATATCGCAGAATTCACAATTAAAAGGACAGCCGCGGGAATATTGAATATTCATTGATCCATATTTTTTCATATTGACCAGCCCCCAGAGCGGGATTGGCGTCTTTTCTATGCTTGGGAATTTTTGAGATGTATAAATATGTTTCGTGCTCCCGTTCTTTAAGTCTTCTAAAAAGAGCGGCAGCGTAATTTCCGCCTCATTAAGCACAAAATAATCCACGTCTAGAAACTCCTCGTGTCCGGCCGTAAAGAGAGGCCCGCCAGCAACAATTTTAATACCCATTTTTTTGCATTTGCTAATGACTTCTTTTACCGATGCTTTCTGGATGGCCATGGCGCTGATAAAAACCAAATCAGCCCCTTTCAAGTCTTTATCCCTTAGCTTGACTACGTTCATATCAATTAATTTTTTCTCCCAATTTTTTGGCAGCATGGCCGCAACGGTTAATAATCCCAACGGCGGATAAGCCGCCTTTTTGGAAATAAATTTTAAGGCATGCTTAAAACTCCAGAAAGTATCCGGATACCTAGGGTAAACTAAAACGACTTTCATTTTAAGCTCTTTATTCATATCCAAGCTTTATTATTCATTTCCCGATTATTAGCTTCATTATATCAAAAAACCGCCGAAAGAAAAAGGTGGTTTTGTCAGCAGGGGCTCGTGGAGGATGTTAGAACCGTGATTCAACAGTTAAATAGGGCAATTTATATACCAGAACTTAGGATTTAAAACTACCCCACCCCGCTACTCACTATCTGTCTACTTTTTCCTATGTTTAATATATCTCGTAATTAGAACAGCTAATAAAATTATAAATGCGGCCGTTACGATTATGATTGATAAATTTTTTACTATTGATGTAGTATTAGGTTCAGTAGTGTTATCAACATATTTCATTCCCAGGCTCAGACAACATTGCTTTTCATCATTATCATTCGTTGAAGAATAAGGTATTTCGCATGTCCCTTTTGGCGTTTCATAAACTTTTGAAATAAAATTTACTTTTCTAAAGTCCTCCCAGTTTTTATCTATTAAGCATATCTTATCGTAGTCCGTTTTCCAATTATTAAGCGGATCATCTACTACTTTTAATCGATACTGCAATAACTCGGTGCATTCTTTGGTGTTTTTATTTATTGATATACCGTCGTAATATTCAACTCCGTCAGTATGAAATGGCAAGATACAGACAGAATTCCCAAGCTTTTCTTTATCGTTAAAAGGAATATTGCTATAGTTGATGTATTTTAACCCCAACTGGCTGCAACATTCGGATGCACTGGAGTGCTCTTTGATTATGCATTTCCCGTAGTCGGTCACGAATTCAATTTTTCTAATTGGATAATATGCTTCCCAGTTTTTTTTCAAATCAAAGTGGACTCGTTCATCGCCTCCCCAATATTTACCACATTCGTTAGTTTTTTCATTTATTGCTATGCCGGTTGGCATAGGAGCCGCAAATGCTGAAAAAAATGACCAGGAAAAAAAGAAAAAAGAGATTAGCAGAATTAAAAATGCTATTTTTTTCTCCATATTTTAATTATACCTTATTTCAGCATTTAAGTTATCCACCAGTTCTAACTCCACGAGCCCTCCTACCAAAAAACCGCTTAACAAAGCGGTTTTTTTGAGTCGCACGGGCTGAGGGTATCCTTCGCTAAAGCTTCGGAATACCTAAGGGCTGCCTTATGTGATGATTTTATAATTTTCTATCGGCTTAGCGGTATCGGTTTTGGTTCTGGGACTTATTTGACGACCCCGTTGAAAATCCTTCGCCAAGACTACAGAAATCAAATGGCGATAGACGAAAGAGCGTCCAGAACCTGTTTTTAAATATCGTTCAAAATTTCTTGTTTCTTTTTCTGTCTGAAATGCGCAGTACCACATTAAATTCCATGGCAAATATGGCTTGGTTGATTGTACGCTTCCTGCATTATGCATTTTTAGTCTTTCTTTTAGGTCAACCGCGGAACCTATATAGAAAATATGAAATTTTGAACTAAAAATTATATAAACGTAATACATTGAAATAGCCTGCTATCTTTCGTTAAAACTTCAGAGTAGCCTGCTATTCCGTAGCTATACTTCGCTATTCCATAGCTACGTAGTAGCGACGGATAGCCTTGGCGAAGGATGGCACGGGCTGAGGGAATCGAACCCCCGTTAATGGTTTTGGAGACCATCGTAATACCACTATACCAAGCCCGCTTTTGCTCGCCCTGCGAGCGAAAGCGGGCTCGCAAAGCGAATAATTTTGCTATATGCTATACGCTATTTATTCGTTCCAGTCTCTCCTTTTATCTTTTCTGCACCCTTTCTCTGTGAAGCCTTTGGGGTGCCTTTCTAAAAGTTTATTCACGTTCTCCTGCAAAACATCTTCCAGCTTCCAGCCATAAAAATTGCAAATCATGGCGATATACCACATCGTATCGCCGAGATTTTCCCTCATACCCGCCTTTTGGTCATCGCCCTGGGAATAGGTTTTTTTGATGCAGCCGGCCACGTCCCCGGCCTCGCCGGCAATACCCAAACCCCAGGTCATTATTTCCTTGTCTTTGTTTTTAAACTTTTTAGCAGTCTTCCTGCAAAGTTTTTGATAATCCTTAAGATTCATGGATTATTTTTTGGTTTCTTTATGTGGTGTGTGCTTCCTACACCATTTGCCCTTCGACTACGCTCAGGGTAAACTTTTTATGGCCTATAACTCTTTTACTTATTTCTTGGTCTCTTTGTGCGGTGTATGTTTACGGCACCATTTACAGAATTTTTTTATCTCAATTTTCCGCTCAACTTTGCGCTTGTTTTTGCTTGACCAATAATTAACGCGCTTGCAGACTGTGCATTGAAATTTTATTAAATTTGGCTGAGGCATAAAATTAGTGACTAGTGCTTAGTGATTAGTGAATAAATTAATTTGAGCCCACGCGCAGACTTGCACTGCGGACCTCATTCTTACCAAGAATGTGCTCTGCTACCTGAGCTACGTGGGCACTTCGCCTTACGGCTCGGTGCAAGCTCGATTATATTTAATCCTCCGGGTACGCTTCTTCTATCAATTCTTGTTTGTCTTCAAAATATTCTCTCACCGGTTTTAAAATCTCAGCCAATTCTTTGGCCAGCGCTTTTTTCAGGTCCTGCGGATGCAATTTTTTGGCCACAAAATCTTTTTCCAGCTCTTCGTAGTTTTCGTATTCAATGTCTCCGCCGAATTTTTCGGCCCGCTGGACCATAAATTTTTCATTCCTGTCCCCTTTCAAAACCATTATCACGTATTTCATGAAAGCCATAATGCCATTGTCTTCAATCACTCCTTCGGGACAAAAGGCTTTGTCTAATTTCGCTTCAATATCTTCCGGGCTGTCCAGCAAATCTATCTTTGAGGAAGGATCAGAAGCGCTCATTTTTTTACCCGTGATTCCGGGCAGCATCGGAGTCATAATTTCCACTCGCTTTTTCTGACCGATCTTGGGGTGCGACTCGCGCGCGAAACCAAAAATTTTGCGCTGGTCAAGCCCACCGTATTGGATGTCCGCTCCCAAATATTCCTCGTCCAATGTCTGCAGAATGGGATAAAGAAACCCGCCTAATTTGGGATTTTCGCCGAATTTGACAACTTCGGCCGCCGCGTGCTGGGCCCGCTCGGCCGTGGTTAAATCTGCCAAACGATAAACGTCCAAAGTGTATTCTTTTTTAAATTCGTAATCGCTGCCTTTGACAAATTCTATTTTTGCCACATCTATTCCGATAGCCTGGTAAAGCTCCCGCAATTCATGCTTATAAAATTCAACTCTTTTACCGACCAGCTCCAGCGTGCTTTTCATATTATCCAAAAACGCGTGCATGTCGGCCAGTAATATTTTTACTTTTATTCCGGCATTAACAAAATCTTTTATCTTGATCGCCGGAATCATGTAGCCGATATGCGGCCGGCCCGTTGTCGCGTAGCCGATGTAAAGCACCGGCTCTTTTTTAGTTTTCAAAAGCTCCATCAATTCTTCGTCCGTCAAAATTTCGGCCGTATTTCTTTTTATTAAATTAAAACGTTGTTCGGTTGTCATGTTTTTTCCTTTCCCTTTAGCTTGGCCAGCCGCCGAGAAAAACATCGCGCAGACGCGCCATTGTATTTGTTATAAAACAATTAAGGCGCGGCGAGCGCTGAGCAGCGGCTGGTAATAACTTTTATTTTACCACTTGCAGCCGACTGCGGTTTTTCGAGGCGGTTGGCCGAGCTTTCCTCTTCTTTTTGTCCAGGGGGTAGGAGTCGCCCCGCAGCTGCGGGGTTACAGACCGCCCCCGCAACGGCGGGGCTCTGCCACCGCCGGTTATTTACCTGCTGTCCGGCGGGTAGGAGTCGAACCTACATAAAACGGTTTTACAGACCGCCGCAATAGCCGCTCTGCCACCGCCGGTTATTTACTTTGTTTAATTAAACTTTCAAGAATATTGTGTGCTTTCCCGCCCCCTTTAAAATACCGCTCTCGTGCTATCGCTTCTTTTTTAGTCGGCCACTCTTCTTTATAAACAGACTCAAGTGGTCTCCTGTTCCGCGTCGATATGACCAAACCTGAACAGTGTTCATTGAATCTTCGTCTAAAGTTTTCTGTTGAACCCAAATACAGTTTACCATCCTTCCTGCTCTGCAATACATAAAATGTATACATAAAAGATAAGCAGGAGTCGCCCCGCAGCTGCGGGGTTACAGACCGCCCCCGCAACGGCGGAGCTCTGCCACCCCTGGAGGAGAATCTGAGCCGAGAGAGGGATTTGAACCCACGACCTACTGTTTACAAAACAGTTGCTCTACCACTGAGCTATCTCGGCAAATGGTGCGGGACTCTGCTATTGAGCCTGCCGGCAGGCAGGCTATCTCGGCGTTTGAGAACGATGTTTATACCAGCTCCTTCATCTTGCTAATTACCTCCAGATCATCGGGGTTGAGTTTTAAAACCTGCTTGAAACAATTTTTGGCGTCTTCTTTGTTGCCTTGTTCGCAATAAAGAAAACCGAGGCGCCGGTAGGCCTCAATATTCCGAGGGTCTCGGGCAATCATATCGATGCAGCCTCGCTCTTCAATCTGCTTCAGTTCTTCTTTTGTTAATTCTGATTCCTGATCTGATATCTTTTGCTCAATTTTGCCATTTTTTACTTCTTCCTTCGCTTTTTGAATTGTTTCAATTATCTCGGCCTGATCCAATTTTTCCAGCACCTCAAGTTTTTTGATTTTTTTTAAGCGGTGCTGTTCCATCCAGGCGCGGGAGCGAACCGTCCAAATTTGGGTTTTTTCGCGCGAGCTGCCTATCATTTTCAAAAAGACGTTGTCTATTTTGAGAAGCAGCAATCTCAGCTTTCTCAATATTTTCTCAAACCAGGCGGCCAGCGCCGGCTGATAGCTGGAATATCGCAACCCTCTCAGCCTTAAAACTATCCTCTGCGCAACGGCTCTCAACAAAAAAACTTGCTCCTGCCCTTCCTGCGGTTTGGCCGGCAATTTCAAAAGCAAGGGCATTTTTTTCAAAATTATCAATGCCACACCTCCAAGGCTCAGCCCCGCCACGACCCAAGGAACGATATTTAAAATCAAGCTCTTCATAAAATTTCAAACCTGACGAATTGGCCGATTTTAATCTTTTCCCCGATTTTACCCGTATATTCGCTGACTAAATCCTTTACTTTCTGGTCGGGGTTTTTGACGAACGGCTGCTCAAGCAAGCTAATTTCCTCGCTGAATTTTCTTAGCTTTCCTTCAATTATCTGATTCTGCACCGCTTCTGGTTTTCCCGAATTTTTCAACTCTTCGGCAAATTCGTTTTTCTTTTTTGCGAGAAGCTCCTGAGGAATATCTTCTGCTGAGAGATATTGCGGATTCATGCTGGCCACGTGCAAAGCGATGTCATGAGCCAATTCTTTGAATGTTTCATTTTTCGCCACAAAATCCGTTTCGCAATTGAGCTGAACCAGCACTCCTATTTTTTTATTTGAATGCACATAACATTCAACAATTCCCTGCGTTGCTTCTTTTTGCGCTCTTTTCTCTGCCACCTGTTTTCCCCGCCTTCTTAAAATTTCCTGCGCTTTTGCAAAATCGCCGCCCGCTTCTTCGAGGGCTTCTTTGCAGTCGGCCATTGAGGCCAGCGTTTTTTCTCTTAATTCTTTAACTTGCTGCGCGGTTATCATAATGGTTGTGTTATTTTTTGCCTTGTTTTATCGCTTCCACTATTGTCTCAACAATAATCCTGACGGACGAAGCTGCGTCGTCATTGGCCGGGATCGGCATGTCCGCCAATTTGGGATTTGTGTTCGTGTCGGCGATGGCGATGACTTTTATGCCGCTTTTTTGGGCCTCTCTCACCGCCAGTAGATTTTCTTTGAGGTCCGCCACGAAAATCGCTTCGGGCAATTTGATCAGATTTTTTATTCCGCCAAAACTTTTCTCCATTTCCTCCAGTTTTCTTGAAAAACCCAGCTGTTCTTTTTTGGTGTATTTTTTCAGTTCGCCTTCCGCCATTTTTCTCTCCAGATCCCTGAAATATTCCAGGCGCTTGCCGATGGTTTTAAAATTGGTCAGGGTGCCGCCCAGCCATCTCAAATTGACATAAGGCATGCCCGAGGCCTCAGCCGCTTCTTTAATGATTTTTTTAACCGGCGGTTTGGTGCCGACCAAAATTATCAGACCGCCTTTTGAGGCAACATCGGCAACAAATTCGGCCGCCTCCTTGAGCTTGACCAATGTCTTTTCCAGGTCTATTATATGGACGGCATTTTTGGCGCCAAAAATATAAGGCTCCATTTTTGGATTCCAGCGCGACGTTTTGTGGCCAAAATGAACACCAGCCTCAACAAGCTGCTCGGCTGTCGGCAGCTTTATCTCTGTTTTTTTTGTCTCAACTGTATCGTTTTTTTCTTCGCTCATAAGAATTACATTACATCAGCTAACAAAAACAAACTAACCACTTTCTAGTAGTCAATTTCTGTTATCTGCTTACATAAAAACAGTATATACTAAAAATCGGAATAAATCAACACCGAAGATAGCCTCTTGGGCGTCCGACGGAAAGTGGATAAATTTTGTTTGACAGATAGAGGCTTCTGCGATATATAATAAGTAAGACCTAAAATAAACGTCTTTTTGTTCTTTCCGATCCCCGCACCACAATCCCGCCCCAATCCAAAAACGAAAGGAGGTGAAATTGGTATCCTGGGTTTCTCATTTTTCAACGCATCAGAAAAGGAGGTTCAAAGATGAAAAAGTGGACTTTTCTCTTTTTGGTCATCTGCATGGTTCTCTTCTTACCGACAACAGTAATGGCCAATTACAGAGATGGACCAGCCATCAACTCGAGTAAATCCTGTTTAATTATTGCCCTTCCCGGAGTGACGATCGTTGTCCCATCCAAAATCGGGGACTCTGTTATGACAGCCGCTACCCAAGATGCAATGCGGCCCGATGTCATCGCGATCGAAACCGAATGCCTTGAAACGAAAAGCATGATTGCACGGAATACCCATAATGAATTCACGTTTGAGATCGTTGAAGTGGCCGCCATACTGACCGATATGCGGCTCGAATCCGTCACCGATAATATCCTCCACGATACCATTATTGACACAGCCCTGGTGAGGTCCGTCGAACCGATCACCTTTACCTCGCGAGGTCAGCCGCTCAAGTTCCCCTTATCACCTTTGGCAGCTGGGGAGTACATTATTACAGCGGAAAACGTGAAATTGTCTGGCCACCTGCGCGTATAGGACCATAACAGTCAACACACCACAGGTGCAAGTATAGAGGCCCGTTGCTTATAAATGAGCGGGCCTTTTTAATTTGTCCTTGCAAAAATCGTATTTTATGATAAACTATTAAAGTATGAAAAAAGATATCCCCCGCCAGTAGAACGCTTCGCGTTCACTACGGGGCAAGCATCCAAAATAACAAATCTATGAAGAAAGACATACACCCAAAGTATTACAATGATGCCGTGGCCAAATGCGCTTGCGGCAACACATTTCGCGTCGGCTCCACCAAGCCGGAAATTTTTGTTGAAATCTGCTCTGCCTGCCACCCTTTCTATACCGGCAAGGAAAAACTGGTTGATACGGCCGGCCGAGTTGAGCGATTCAAAAAAATGGTGGAAAAGGGAGCGCAACTCAAAAAAGGCAAAAAGGCAAAACACTCAAAATGAGCGAACAGCCCAAAGGCATAATTTTAGAAATCCGGGCCGGAACAGGCGGCGATGAAGCCGCTCTTTTTGCTATGGATTTGTACAAAATGTATTCCCGATTTGCTCAAAACAGAGGCTGGGGCCAAAGCTTGATTGATTCTAGTTCGAGCTCCGTCGGCGGATTTAAAGAAATCGCGCTTGAAATAAATAGTCCGTCAGCTTATAATTTATTAAGGAACGAGGGCGGAGTGCATCGGGTGCAAAGAATTCCTAAAACCGAAAAAAACGGCCGCATTCATACCTCAACCGCCACGGTGGCTGTTCTGCCCAAAGTTGAAGCCTCCGAAATTAAAATCAATCCCGCCGACCTGGAAATTACCACTGCCCGCTCGGGCGGGCCCGGCGGCCAAAACGTCAACAAGGTTGAAACGGCCGTGCGCGTACGCCACATTCCTTCTGGTATTGTTGTTTTGTCCCGGACTCAACGTTCACAGGGACAAAACAAAGAGAAGGCGCTGGAAATTCTGCGTTCAAAAATCTACGAAATCCAGCAAAGCCAACAGACAGAGTCACTTGACCTAAAACGCCGAGAGCAGATAAAGGGAGCGGAACGTTCCGATAAAATCAGAACTTACAATTTCCCGCAGGACAGAATCACGGATCATAGAATCGGCAAATCTTGGCATAATTTGGAAGCGATTCTGGACGGAAAACTGGACGCAATCATCAAGGCTTTTTTAAACAAACAGGAAAATTAAAAATTCAGGAATACAGCCGCGCACCAATCCCGCCAAGGCGGGGTGGCACGAGGTTTCCTGCCCGCTATCGCTACGCTCAAGCGCTGGCAGGCGGGCGCATTTTTCGCAAACATGTGAGAATTAACTTTTGCGAGAGCCTGTCGCGTGTTTGCGAAAAATGCTACAGTTCTTTTCATCAATCAATTTGGAGGAAGTCCGCCTCGACGAGCCCGCCTAGACTTACTGGCGAGGCTGGCAAGGCGGACAGGGAGGATAAATAATTAATCAACCATAAAGACTTTGCGTCACCACTTTTTAGCAAACTTTGTGGTTGGTGATATAAAGTTTTTGTGGCACCTGGAAGGAGGTGTCAAATATGGAGCAGCTAAAAGGAGGTCCCAAAGAACCTTTAATGATGTCCGGGCCAAAGTTCGGAGAAAAATCCGGCCAATCGTCAGGTTCTGACAGTTGGATGGGAAGAAATCGTTCCAATATTATTCTTTCCATTATCGGCATCCTGATAATAGCGGGCGGAATTTATCTTTACTCTAATTATCAAAAATCGAATCAGCCCGGAAACGCCGAGCAGCAAACCACGCAGCAGCAGAACAACCAAGGCGCGGTTAAGCCCGAACAGGTAAATATTGGGAGCCAAACCAATCAGCCGGCAACTACGTTATCCGCAACTGATAAGGCAGAAGTGATTAATTACGAAAATGCCGAATTTACTGTAAAGGCCAACAAGGGCGCTGGCGTCACACATCTGGCAAGAGCGGCAGCAAAGGAATATTTGGAAGCCCATCCCGAATTAAAAAAGAACGTAACTCCGGAACACAAAATTTACATCGAAGATTATCTGAAACGCAAAACCGGCTCATTCGCTCTGACTGTCGGCCAGCAGCTGACTTTCGATGATAACTTAATCAAAGAAGCGATTGATAATTCTCAAAAATTGAATCAAGCTCAATTGCAGAATCTTCACAAATACGTTTTATTGGTTCCTTCTTTATCGGGATAAATCAAATCTGGTTTTGAATACAAAAACCCCGTTTTTTACGGGGTTTTTGTATTTTCTTTAATTTTTCGCTTTATACTATTATATCGAGCTGCCCCTGGATAATATCGGCCAGTTCCATTACCGAATCCCCGTAAAAGCTGTAAACCGTTTTGCCCCAATTGTTGCCGGCAAAATAAACCATGGCTGCTTTCCATTCCGCATTGTCGGTTTGCTGGTTGGCACCCGCGTTAGCCAGCTTCAAGGCCGCGGCCGTGAATGCGTCATCAATATTCCAGGGAGAAGGCGGATTATGACCGGTCAGCCTGGCAACCTGGTCTTTATAAGACAGCCAGGTTGAAGGCAAGAATTGCGCCGGTCCCATTGCCCCGCCCCAGCCGTAAGATGGCTTTCGGGAAACGGGCATCTGATTTGGGTCCAAATTCAATTCATCGCAAATCTGCAAAAAGGCATCCTGGTCGCGTTTAGCCATATCTTTTCTCCAGGTGCCTGTTCCGACGTTAGTTCCCCAGCTGGATTCCTGTTTCAAAACCGCCAGCAAAAACGCCGGTCGCACGCCCGTTCTGTCAGCCGCGAATTTTGCGTGCTTATATGCGTCTTCCAGGGTCATTGAAAGGCCGACTCCTTCCAACAAATACATCTGCTTTTTTATCGCCGTCGCATCGGCTTTTGCTTTCGTCAGCATTTTTTGATAGGCCGCTTCTTCTCCTTTTGTCTGGGTCAATAATTTATTTTTATCGGCCTGCTGAATTTTTAGAGAAGCACGCTGAATGTCCTGGAGAGCCTTCAATTGCAATTCCTCCTCCTGTTTCTGAGAAAGATCTTCTTTCTGCTGCTCAAGATCTTTCCTTATTGTTTTTATGACGGCAATCGTTTCTTGCGTTTTTTCCTGCATCGCCTCAAGCGAGCTCATTTCGCTAAACACATCCGATAATCTTTTTTGACTAAAAATAAGCTCGACCATGCTTGACTGGTCAAATTCATAAATCCCCTGCAAATATTGGCCTAATAAATTCCTTTCCCTGTTCAATTTCGTTTCTTCTGTCTGTATTTCGCTGTTTTTGTCGTCAATGCTCAATTGAGTCTGTTGTAAAACCAGCTGCGTCTGCTGAATTTGAAGTTCCATTTCCTTTTTTTTGGCATCCAATAACTGAATTTCTCTCTTGAGAGTTTTTGTCTGCGACTGCGCATCGGCAATTTGGGCGCGATACTGGCTTATTTGCGCTTGAATGCTGTCTAAATTCTGCTGGAGGCTATTTTTCAAATCATCAACCGAGGACGCGTTGGCCGCAATAATGTATGCAAAAAAAACCGTGGCGCTCAGCAAAATTACCGGAATAAAAAAACGCCGGACAACAAACAAACCAGATCCGGCGTTGGATGATTTTTTTCGACACCTGCGCGTTCTTTTCATTTTCGCTTAACTTTAAATTTTTTAATTTACCCCCACACCATAACATCACGGGCATTAAGCCTTCGGATGAATGGTCAAATAATTCAAAGCGGTTTCCCCAAAGCCACGGGTGTAAATCCGTGGTGTGGGGGTTTACGCTTTTTCTTCCACTTTCTTTTCCCCTGATTTTTGTTCCACCGCTTCTGCTTCAGCCGCTTTCTCTTCCTCGCCCACAACCTTAACTTCTTCCACTTTTTCTTCCACTTTTTCCTCAAGGGCCGCCAATTCTTCTTCGGATCTCGGAGGAATCACAGAAACGACAATTTCATCGGGGTCTACCAGAATCTTAACACTGCCTGAAATATTCAAATCTTTTACGAAAACATGGTCGTCAAATGTTTCAAGCGCCGAAATATCAACATCGAGATGATGAGGCAAATCTTTTGGCAGCGCCTCAACTTCAACTTCCTGCATGTTTTTGACCAAAACACCGGCCTCGGCTTTAACCGCCAGCGATTCGCCGATGAAAACAAAAGGCACCTTTGCTTTGAGCTTTTCGTCCATTCTGACCTGGTAAAAATCAACATGCAAAATTCCGCCATCCAGGGGTTCCCTGGCCACGTCGTGAATTAAGACGTTTCTTTTTTTATCCCCGATTTGGAGGGTTATCAGAGTTGATGCTCCTGCCTCGCCATAAACTTTGGAAAAGTCTTTGGCGCCAACATAAAGCGGCTCGGATTTTATTCCGTGACCGTAAATAACCGCCGGGATTTGCCCGGCTTTTCTCTGCTTATTCGTTTTTCTGCCAAGTTCCTCCCTTGGCAAAGCTTTGATTTCTAACATACAAGATAAAATAATTGTCCGCTAACAATAACAGCTTAACAAAAAAAATAAAAAAAGGCAAGCCAAATGACTTGCCAATTTAAATCAATTATCCTGGCTAAAAAAGTATTTTCCGAATGTCTTAGTTATTGGCCAGGCCTCCAAAGGCACCATTTCAAATGCTGGATAGATTTTCTTCTGCTCTTCTTCAATAAGCTCGACCGCGATCTCCTCAAATATCAGCTTTGTCTCAATTTCTAAGGTAAAAACCGACAGTGTCCTGGACCCATCTATAATCAATTTGTCGGGAATCATATTTTCTTCCTTTCGTTCGAGGCAAAATGTATCTGTTTTGGCAACCCGACAAATCCACGGCCTTACTTTATAGATAAGACAAAGCCCTTTTGCGCTGAGATAAACACATGGCTTTCCAAGATGCTCCTTTTTTAAAAAATCGTTTATCTCTTTCCATTTCCTTACAAGCAAATTAAATTCAAATTCTTCACCATGTTCTTCCTTATAGCGTTTGTGAAATTTAACGGCCTCCTGCTTTAACTTCTTAATAATCGGACGGCCAAATCTTCTGGGTAATGCAAAAAGGTGATGCCTTATCAAATCCATTTCTACTGCGGTGCAAAAAACCAATTGATGGCAGCAGCCAGAACAGAATTTTGCACAGACGATTTTATTATTTTGCGCATATTCTTCCTCCAGATTATCCATTAGTCGCCAGACCTGCCGGACTAACTCCCATCCTCTCTTTCTCTCGCCCAATAGATTTATGAATTCCCGTTTTGCGTTGACATAAATTTCCGACTCTTCTTTTTCTAATTTCCCTCCCCAAGAAGGCAACAGACAAAAATCCATCGGTTTTAACAAATTCATAATAAACCTCCATCATTTTTATAATAAAAAGAACTTAATGCAAAATAACATATAAAATAAATTTCTGCAAATTAGAAGTGTGCTTTTTTAAAACGAGTGCATTAAAACGATCCAACTAAAAAACCATCCCGCCTCGGCGGGGTGGTTTTTTAACTTTAGATAAATTATTCCACCTTGATTATCTGCACCGGACAGACTTCGGCAGCGTCGCGAGCACAGCCAGGATCCTTAACTTCCATCTCTTCATTTCCGTCTCCATTTTTCTTTGAATTTTTCAGATGCGCCAATCCGCTCTCTTCCATTTCAAAAAACTCCGGACAGACCGCCGCGCAAGAACCGCAGGATATGCATTTTGGGCGTTCTACTTTAATTTTCATATCGGTTACTTAGGCACAACCGGCGTTATCGGCGGTCTACCATTCAAAACTTCTATAATGTTTTTGGCGGCTAACTCCGACATCGCTCCTCTTGTTTCCTCTGTTGCTGAAGCGGTATGCGGGGTCAAAACGGTATTTGGCATTTGCGCCAGGCCTTCGGCCATTTTTGGCTCCTGCTCGTAAACATCCAAGGCCGCACCTTTTATATCGCCGTTTTTAAGCGCCGCCACCAGAGCATTTTCATCAACAACCGGCCCGCGGGAAGTATTTATCAAATAAGCGGTCTTTTTCATCATTTTTAATTGCGGCTCGCCGATCAAGTGCTTAGTTTCGGGCAAAAGCGGCACATGAATTGAAACAAAATCAGATTCCTCAAGCAAACTCTCCAGATCTCTGTATTCAATATGATATTTTTCTTCCAAATCCTGATTCCGGTTTACGTCATAATACAAAATCTTCATCTCAAACCCGTCATACATTCTTTTGGCGACCGCCTCCCCGATTCTGCCCAGGCCCACCAGGCCCAAAGTTTTGCCGACCAGGTCGTTTCCCAAAAACAGCATCGGCGCCCAGCCGACATATTTTCCGTCGCGCATATATTGATCTGACTCAACAATTTTTCGCGCAATGGCAAAAATGAGCGCGATCGCGTGCTCCGCTACCGATTCGGTCAAAACTCCCGGTGTATTGGTAATAATAACATTGTGCGCAGCCGCGTCCTTTAAATCAATGTTGTCAATTCCCACCGCGTAATTGGCAATGATTTTTAACTGCGACCCGGCGGCCTCCATGACTTCCGCGTTCATTTTATCGGTTAAAAGCGACAAAATCGCGTCAACGCCTTTAACTTTTTGAAGCAAAGTTTCTCTAGGCAGAACGCCGTCAAAATCAGAAACCTCCACTTCCAAGCCGGCTTGCTTTAATAAATTAATCCCCGCTTCGGGAATTTTCCTCGTCACAAATACTTTTGGCATAGTCCTTACGAATTTACAAATCGGTACAAATTTACGAATATTCGTATATTCGTAAAATATTCGTATATTCGTATGGTTAAATTAATTAATAAATTTAAAAGTGGAAAGGATTTGATTAAAATAATAATCACAATTTTTACTGTCGCGTCCCTTACAATACAAATTAAAATCGTAAAGATCATAATTCTGAGAACAGCGTTCAGTGGCTTCGCTAGCATTAAAATCTGGTTTTGGGTTTTCTAAATTTAATTCCTTATTTAAACAAAATCTACTAAAAATTGAGGTTTCTTTGTTGTCTTGTGTAGAAAAAATATCTTCTCTTATTTCGCCTCTAAATAATTTAAATGTTGCTGTGTTTGCTATGAAGCTCTGTTCAGGAAGAATCGGAGTCAATTCGCTGAATAAATCTATTTTTATTCTCAATGTGTCATTTTCTTCAGCAGAATTTAACAAAAACCACCCATCAAAACGCTTTGGATTTTTATCATCTATTCTAATGTCTTTTGTCCATTCTTTTGAAGGAATTTTTATTTCAAATCCCTGATTTTCGTTCCGATAAGTCTGCCAGCCAGCTATTTCGTTAGTCGGTTTTACGTTATTTATAATATTTGTATTTTCTTCTATCGGCTCTGTTCTTATCCAATAAACCGCCACGCCAGCAGCGACTAAGCAGATAATTACTACTGCAATAGAAAGACCAAATTTAATGTGGCCTTTTTGAGCGGGCGCGCTTGGTTCATGCGGCGGAGCCGACTGATTAATATTTGACTGTTGTTGATTGTTCATAATTAATCTGTTGACATCCGATGTCGCTACGACATCGGATGTCGCAAAATTAAATTTTATTTCTGCTCCCAAATAATTTTATTTTCTCCTCCACCACTTTTTTCACCGCTTCCAGTGCCGGCCCCATAATTTTATAAGGCGTGGTTTCTTGAGGTTCGGTTTTTATTTCTTTTTCAATCGCCTCTTTATAAGCGACGCGAAGTTCCGTATTGATATTTATTTTTATTATCCCCAATTTTATCGCTTTTTTGATGTCTTTTTCGGGAATGCCCGAGCCGCCGTGCAGGACCAAAAATGCCTGAGTGCCTATCGCCCTTCTGATTTCTTCCAGCCTTTCCAAATTCAGCTTTTCTTCACCTTGAGCAAAAACGCCGTGGGCATTGCCAATAACAATTGCCAAAGAATCAATTCCGCTATATTTAATAAAGTCGCTCGCCTGGTCGGCTGTCGTTAAGTCCTCCGGCTCTATTTTTAACGCTTCTTTATGCAAAGAGGAGGAACCGCGCAAATAGCCAAGCTCCCCTTCCACTATGATTTGCCTGTCAAAAGTCTTTTCCACCGCCCTGACATAATCAACCACTTTTTTGGTCTGCGCCAAATTTTCCAAATAAGGAAGGGTTGAGCCGTCAAAATGAATTGCATTATATCCTGCGGCAATTGCTTTTTTAATCGTTTCGGGCGATTTTCCGTGGTCCAAATTCAGAATTATCGGCAATTTTGTTGCCGCGCTCCAGGCGTCTGCCAAAGCCGCGGCTTCCCGCATGCCGATAAATTTTGCTTCGCCTTCGGAAGTTGAAACAATAATCGGCGATTTTAATTCTTTGGCTGAGGAAACTATCGCTTTTAAAATTTCCGCGGTCGAAAAATTAAACGAACCGATCGCGTATTTGCCCAACTGGGCGGATTTTAAAATTTCTTTTGGGTTCAACATTACTTTAATTCTATATACCCTTTTTCCAAATTTTGCACCACCATTTCTTCCAATTTTTCTTCCCCCATGTATTCAATAAAAATTTTATTCCAAAGAGCTTCCTGCTGGTGATAAAGATATTTCCCGATGCCGCCGTGGGTCAAAGAAATAATATTGTCAACCAAATCAAAACTGACAATATCTTCGCCCTTTTTGCCAGCCGGAAAAATCTCGCCGACAAAATCATCTATTTCGCGCCAGAAATCCATTTTTATCTGCGGATTTTTCTGGCTCAACGCATCCATCTCTTTTTCCGCTTTCAGCCAATGAATGGTTTCCGGATTAACATGCGGCTCAAAAAGCCTCGGGTCATTTTCGTCAATTTTTGCCAGATACCGCACAATAATGCGCCACAGGACGCTCCCGTTTTTTTCGGACATTGTATCGGCTATTGAGCCCGAAAGTAGCCTAACCAGATTATTACCAAAATTCGGCAAAATGGAATATTTTTTGAAAAGTTTTGAATAAAAATCTATTTCGTGCAGGTAATGCAGTATTAAGCTGAATGTTTCCAAGCTTTGGCCGACAAAATGATCTTTTTGCATCGGCAGAACAAAAACTAATCCGAGCTCTTTTAAGTGGCTGATATTGTGCAGCTTTTTGCCGACGAATTTTTCGCCGATGGCGGTCCACTTTTGCGAAAGCACGCTTATCTTTATTTCTCTTTCCTCAAAATTATCGGCGCGCAAATCGTTGTAAGGATGGAAAAAGACCTGATTGAGCCATTTTTCGTTTTCCACGAACCGCAGGGCGGCAAATACCTCATAAAGGTCTTCTTTTTCCACCATTTCTTTGACATCCCGATAACCCAACGCGTTCATTATGTTCTTTGGCGGATTCAAAAAAAGAAAATCGCGCAGTTTTTCTTCTTTGACAAAAAAACCTTTTGTGATATTGGCGGTATTTTTCAAAACGTCTATCGTCAGATTACAACATTCCTGTTTGGCAAAGTCCGGCTTGCCCAAAAATTCAAAAAGTGCCTCGTCTGCTTCCTTGGTTTTTCGCAAAAGCTCCCGCTCAACATACTGCGCGTCGGCTTTTCCTTCTTTTATATCAAGCTTTTCGAGTTTGCGCTTAACTATTTTTTTATTTTCTTCAAAAATTTTTTCCGGCACGCCTTTTTTGCCGCTCAATCTTTCCATTTTCTCAAATAATTCGGCCAACACCGGCTCGGGCGTGCGCAAAAGTTTGGCAATATGTTCAATGACGTTCATTAAAAGATTCCATGATTAACGGATTAACGCATTAACGAATTTAATCGTAATACGTTAATTCGCAATTCGTTAATTATTTAATTAATAATTTTTATATGCGATAACTCTTAACTTCGACTCTTTTCCATGGCCCCCATTCTCCCTTCTTTAGCAACCCTGTTTTGGCGCCAAGGTTCTGGACAGTGCCCGTTGCATTAGCCGTTCCAAGCTGGATGGCGTGTTCAATGGCCGAAGAGGTGATTTTTGGGGTCCCTTTTTGGATGAGACCGGCGACAAATCCGGCGCCAAAAGCGTCGCCCGAGCCGGTTCTGTCAACAATATCGGATTTTGGAATTCCGGCGCTGTAAATATCCCGGCCGTCAGAAACCATTACTCCTTCGGGCCCTTTGGTCATAACGGCAATTCCTTTAACCCAATTGTCCAGGCGCTTGAAAATTTCTTTTTCGGCGTTATAAGGAAGGCAGGTTAAACGAGTCGCCTCTTCCTTATTTAAAATAAAAACGTCAATTTTATTAAGAATGGGCTCAAGTCTATCTATCCCCATTTTGAGCTGAGCCTCGCCTGGGTTCACGGCAATTTTTATTTCCTGCTCGTGGGCAAAATTAATCAAAGGCTCAAAGATTTCAGACGAGCGGCCCGAAAGCCCGGAAAGATAAAACCAGTCGGTTTTCAGTTCCCGCCAGGAAATTTCCTGCTTTCGTAGTTCATGCGAAGCGCCCTGATAGACCAAAATTGTGCGCTCGCCATGCGGCGGAGAAAGAATAACCGAATAAGCGGTTTTAAATTTTTTATCCTTTGAAACAAAACCTGTGTTAACGCCAAGTTTCTTCAGCTCTTCAATAACCGCATTGCCGCCCGGGTCGTCCCCGACTTTGGTGACGCACGCTGTTGCCAGTCCCTGCAAAGCAAAAGTGGCGGCTGTATTTGTCGCGCCGCCGCCAGAAGCAAAAACAATGTCATCAACATAAATTTTTGCGCCCGCCGGCACGCAAAGTCCTTTGCCGGAAACAAAATCGTCAGACTTTATCGCCTGAAAATTCTTGCTCGTGACAAACATGTCACGCGTGGCCGAGCCGAATGTAATAACGTCAAACATAAAAATATTTTTTTAAATTTCTTCTCCTGTATTTTTTATCGGTGATTTTTTAATTGCAACTGATTGATTGTTGAAAGATTATAATTATACTGATTAAAAAATTCTTTCCTCATCTCAAAAAATCCGTAAAGCAAAATGAGATTGGCCACCAGGCTTCCACCCAACCCAATCAAAAGCATTGTCATCCAGTTGATTTTTTTGAATTTTTGATTCAGTTTCATAATTTTTTCTTATTCAATTGCTTCTAATATTTTTTCTTTCAAGCTTTTGGGGTCAAATCCCGCGATCTGATAAACTTCGGCGGGCGGGCCGGATTTGAGAAATTCGGTTATGCCGATGACCCGCTTTGGATAATCGCCTGGCAAAATAAAAGGGTGCAAAAATCCCGGCCAGCCGTTGTGCAAAGCAATAACGTATTGGCGTTCCTCATCCGCCAGAATTGAATTTGCTTTTTGCGGGTCACGCAGCCGCAATTCTTCAAATAGTTCCGGCGAAGTGACGGCAATAATTTTTATATCTAAGTTTTGTTCAAGCTCGGGCAAAATTTCTAAAACGTTTGCCATCACCTGTCCCCCACAAATTGCTAAAATTTTCTTTTGCTTGCCGTTCTGAGCGAAAGGTTTGTAAACATAAGCGCCGTTGGTTGCCTCTTTTGCTTCTGGGACACCATTGCCTCTTGCTAGGACAGGTGTTGGCGGACGCATGACCGAAAATGCCACCGGCTCGCCTTTTTCTAAAGCATAAAACAGCATCTCAATCGTGTCGTTGGCATCCATGGGTTTGTAAACTTTTATTCCCGGATAAGCGTTGAAAAGCGACATCCAGAAAAGTCCGTGATGAGTCGGTCCGTCTTCGGCTGTTTCCGGACCGTCATGGGCAGCCAGAACAATAAAAAAACCTTTGGCCACCGGGTCAAAAGCGTTATTTATCAAAGCCATCCTGATTGAGTTGCTCATTATTGTTGTAAAAACGGCATAAGACGCAAAAACGCTCATTGGCCGAAAACCGCCCGGCAAAATATCCTGCGTCAAAGCAGTTGACATCATTGCCATATTGGCTTCGGCAATTCCAAAGCGAATGCCGCGGCCGTAGGGATTTTGCTTGTTTATCAAGCCGTAAACATTTTCTGCCGCGCCGGTCAGGATAGACTTCATTAAATCTCCCGCGCCGATATAGAAAAACGCGCTTTGCCCCATCAGCCATTTGAAAAATGCTTCGGTTGCTTTTCTAGTCGGCACTTTTTCGCCTTCTTTGAAAACGAGTTCCGGCGGCAGGGTTTCGGGTCGTTTAATATTTCTGAAATCAGCCAGCGGCCGGCCTGCCAACGCAGTTTCCATTGTTTTTTTCAATTCCTCTTCCGGTTTTATTTTCTGCTTGGCAACTTCCAGACGGTCAATCATGTATTTGACGTCTTCGGGCATAATTTGAGAAGTGACCACATCAATATCTTTTTGGATTTCTCCGTCAACTCCCGGAATATCAAAGCCGAGTTTTTTCATAATTTCAATATATTCTGGATGAGGCGCGGGCGTGCCGTGAGAATCGGCCGTATTTTCATATTTTCCGTAATATTTGCCTTTGATAGTATGGCAAATAATGACCGTCGGCCGGCTATTGCCTGCCTGTCCGGTAGGCAGGCCAAATCCCTGCGCCGCTTTTTGATAAGCGTAATTCAATTCCAAAATATTGTGGCCGTCAACTTCAATCACGTTCCAGCCAAGTCCCCACCAATGATTTATATATGGAGTGCCGATGACTTCAGTTATTGGCCCGTCAATCCCAAAACCGTTAAAATCCAGACTGACGATTAAATTATCTGTGCCAAGCGTATTAATGATGTTTCTGGCCTCATAACTAATTCCTTCCTCTGTTTCGGCATCTCCTGCCATGACAAAAACTTTACAGGGCAGGCCGCAGGATTTTTGCAAAGTCGCCAGGCCCAAGGCGGCAGAAAAACCGTGGCCGGAAGAACCGGTTGAAATGTCAGCCAGAGCATAATGCGATTCAACGTGGCCCGAAGGCCCGTTGCAGTGGCGAAAACGCGCCAGGCATCCTGGCATCACCGCCCCGAGCTTATCCTTGTCAATTTCAGTTCCCTGCCGGCGCAAAGATTCATAGATTAATGCTAAAGTAGCATGAAAAAGAGGAGTGCAATGGCCGGCTGACCAGACCATGCGGTCACGGCCCGGATGCCTTTCCTGCATCGGGTCAAAAGCCAAAACTCCTGACAATACCAGAGTTAAAATCTGCTCAACTTTTGAAGAAGAGCCGCCCGGATGACCGGACTTGATTCCTTCAATGGCCGAGAAAGCCAGACCGCGGACAATCCTGGCCAAATTTTGAATTCTTGGCAAATCAATTCCCTCAACCGGTTTGAGTTCCAGCCCTTTTATGTTCAAATAAAAACCGCCTTCGGGCACATATTGAAATCTTTGCGGTTCTTTTTGTTTTAACGAATCTAATTCTTGGCTATCAAGAATGTTATACATAAGAAAAATTTTTAATTGACCTAATTTCTCTCCCTACGGGAGATCTCCCGAAGGGATGATAATTGCTCTAATCAAATCCCAATGACTGAATGCCTAATGTCCAAAATTATTTGGAATTTGGGGATTGGGACTTATTTAGATTAATTAGGTTAATTAGAATAATTAGATTAATTTGTTATTGATTCTTTTAATTTATTAATTGCTCCACCAATATCGCCGCTCTCAAAAACAGAAGAGCCGGCAACCAAAATATTAGCTCAAACAAAATTATCTAACTAATCCCGCCCTGCTTCTTGCCTCATAGTCAATTTGCCAAAATCTTTTTCCTCTCTGGTCCTGTGCTTGATTTAATAAACCTGCCTTCCATTGTTCCAATTTTTTGTACTCCGTTTCTTTGCCAAAATAGTCTGTTGCGCCGGGCACGCGGCCAATCATAATGTCAAATTTTCTTTGTTCGTATTCCCGCTGGATTGCTGCGGCAGTATCCTGATATTCCCGGTCTGCCAAACGGCGCTGGCCTTCGGCCCATTCGTTCAATTGTTTAATATAACTTTGCCACTCTGCGCTCTGCCCTGCGCGTTGCTGACCAGGATAAAAATGTCTGCTCTGCGCCGCCACTTCTTTAGCTCCCATGAGCGTTAAAACCATAGCTGTCGCAGCGACAAAAACTTTTGCCCGGCCGGCAATTTTTCTCATCACGCCTTCGGATTCTTTTTCTTTTTTATCGGCCAACGTTTCTTGAACCATTGTATCTTCGCGCACCACCATTTCCTCTAAAAGTTTTTCTTTTTCCGTTTCTTCTTGCCGTTCTGCTTCTAAAATTTCATTGATTTTCGCCTCATCAAAATTCTGCTCGATTTTTTCAGCGCTCTGTTCGGTCTGTCTTATTTCTATATTATTTTCTTCTTGGTTGGGAATTTGAGGTTCTTGTTCAAATTTCATAGACCTGTCTCATTTATTTTATTAAGCTCATCTTTTTCTTTGTTTAATAACTTCTGCCAATCTTCTTTGGTGCCGCTTTTTACGATGTCTAATTTTTCTCTCAAACTATCATTCAGCCTTAAAATATCTTCGGGCGAATTTTCAAAAAGCTCCAGCATAAAAAAGGCCTGCTCCGGCGCCAAAAGATTAACTTTTTCTTTCCAGAAATTTTTGTCCTCATCGCTAAATTCCTTATAGGACTCTGCTTTTGCAACAAAATTTTTAATTGTGTCTTCCTGAAACTGCATTGGTGTGAAGATTATTTAACTTGCCCCGAGTTTATCGAGGGATAAATTTGAAAGTGGAAATGATTTGGTTTTCCAGATCTTCTCTAATATAATTTATTTGCCCCTCACAATTGTTGAACTGCAATATTATGGTATTCTCGCCGTTAGGAATATTAATAGAATCTCCTTCGCATCCAGCATCTCCTTCTGTATACACATAAGATTTGCTTCCGTCCACCGTTACAATATTCAAATCATTAATATCCTTTTTCCCATAAATACCTCTAATATTATTTGGATTTAATTGCTCCAATTTGATAAATATAGGTAAATTTCCGCCATCTTTTTGATTTAAATATCCTAACTCATAATATCCTAAATCATTATTTACCGCTCTCTGTCCCGAATCGATGAAACTAAATTCCTTCGGATATTTAAATTCAAATCCATACTCTTCATTCCGATAAGTCTGCCAGTCGGTGGTTTCGTCTTTGATAGTAATCTCTGGCAGTTTTATCTCATGTTTCGGCAACCACCAATACTGATAACTCAAAATCCCCCCACCGACGATGATGGCTAATATGACCACAATCAGAATATATTTTAAGTTAAATTTTGATTTTTGCGGTAAATTATTCGGTGATGACAATGGTTGATTAAATTGTTGCTCTAAATTTGATTGTTCGTTTGGCATAGGGTTTTTCTTTAATTATTTAATAAATTTGAAAGTGGAAAGGATTTGATTAATTCTTTTTAAAGATAAATCTTGGGAATCAGAATCTAATAAAACTTCAAAAACATAATTTCTCTTCACGGTATAAGCGGCAATTGGATTCTTATCGCCGCCCGCGCTACATTTCCACCAACTAATAGTCCATTCTAAATTATTTTGCGTCTCTGTTTTGATTTGCTCATAACATTCCGGATTGCTCAAGAAATTTGAGAGTTTAGGGGTTTTTGAATTCTGAGTAACATGAATTCCATAAAAAGAATTCTCTTGTGAATTTCTAAAATTAGCTAGCAATAACCCAACTTCATCATTGTCAATTTTAACGTTATATCCTTCAGGATACCTCACCTCAAACCCATATTTCTCGTTCCGATAAGTCTGCCATGAGGCGGTTTCGTTTGGTTTGATAAATTTAAAAGTGGAAAGGATTTGATCTCCTTCTTTTTCCCCGGCCGGACCGAATGTAGAAAAAATACTTAAAAATTTTCCATTATGAAAGACGTAAATATAATCAAAAGGTGCGCCACCAAATGCATCTTCCTGCTGGACACGCAAAGCGGGAATATTATTAAACAAAATCTGATTTACGTCCCAAAAAATTATTGAATAAGCGCTGGATATATACAGTTCTGAATATTCATTATTTTTCTTAACCGCATCAAGCGCCGTTTTAAAAGCGGCTAAATCTTTATATTTACCTTCTAATCCAACCTCTTCTGATATTGAAATCGAATCAATTAGACCTTCAATATTTGTTGAGTCATTCCCCATATATTCGTTTTTGAGGTCAAGTCGCAAAAATTCATCGGGGCCTAGCCCTCCCTCACCACCAGTCCCAGTAAACTGTTCCCACTTAGAGGAATATTTTATCTCAAATCCATATTCATCATTCCGATAAATCTGCCAGTTGGCGATTTCGTCAGTTGGTTTTGAGACGTTAACAGATGACCCGACTGGTTCTTTTAAAGATAATTTCCAGATATAAAAGCCTACGCCAGAGGCAATAATTAAAATTACTATCAAACCAATTATAAAGTTGATTTTTTTCTTTAAAAAGCTTGTTTCTTCCTGCGGCGGCGGAATAACGCCTGGCTGATTATTAAATTGCTGAGTTTGTTGGTTATCCATATATTTTAAAATTTAATTGATTTTAATTTAAAGACTGCTTTAATTCCTCAATCGCCTTTCCCACATCCCCGCTTTCAAAAATCGCCGAGCCGGCAACCAAAATATTAGCTCCGGCTTGAGCTAATTTTTTTGCATTTTGGGGATTGACTCCCCCATCTACCTCTATTTTAACATCCGGATATTTTTGCCGCAATGCAATTATTTTGGGGATAACTTTTTCCTGAAATTCCTGGCCGGCTTTGCCTGGATTGACGCTCATCAAAAGAACCAAATCAATGTCGTTAATAAAACTGTCCAGCGTAGAAATCGGCGTATTGGGATTCAAAGCCACGCCAAGCTCTTTGTTGTGTCTGTGCGCTTCCTCTGCCAGATCAATAACGGGAAATCCGGGTCGCGATGCGGTTTTATAAGGTGTCATCTCGTGACCGTGAATTTTTTCCAGCGCCTCCCAGTGTAAAATTATTCTTTTGACCTTGCTTTCGAGCCAGCGCTCTGTCACAGTTTGAGGTTTTTCTATCATCAAGTGCACCTCAAAAAAAAGCTTTGTTTTTATTTTTTCCAAATCATCCGGTTCCTTCCATGTTTTATTGGGTACAAAAATGCCGTCCATCACATCAAGCTGAACGGCTGCCACATATGGCTCAATTAATCTTATCTTATTTTTTAAATCTTCGGGGTCTTTGGCAATAATGGCGGGAATAATTTCTGGCATAAAATTGGATTTAACTTCTCTCAATGTTTTGAATTTTCTCAAGCCGCCTCTCGTGCCTTTCTTCTGGCGAAAACTCGGCCTCCAGCCACATTTTAACCAGTTTTTTGGCGGTTTCAAAATCAGTCACTCGGCCGCCCAAACAAATCACATTGGCGTTCAAATGTTCGGCCGCGCTTCGCGCGGTAAATTCATCATGCACCAAAGCCGCCCTGATTCCGTCAATTTTATTGGCTACAATGCACATCCCTTGTCCGGTGCCACAAATTAAAATGCCTTTTGAGTTTTCATTGTCCAAAATATTGTGCGCTAGACGATAGGCAAAGTCCGGATAATCATCCGAAGGGTCAAGCTGTTCATTGCCCAAATCTTCGTATTCCAAACCCATCTCTTCCAAAAAGAGTTTTAATTCTTCTTTTAACGGATAGCCGGCATGGTCGGCAGCGATATATAGCATAGATTTAAGATTTATGAATTAAGATTTAAGAATTTTTATATTATTCTTAAATCGTACATCTTAATTCTTAATTCTGGACTGTTTTTCTCTCCATTCTTTAATTTTCCTATGGTCTCCCGACAACAGCACTTCCGGCACTTTCCAGCCCCGAAAATTTTCGGGACGCGTATATTGCGGATACTCTAAATAATAATTTTGAATTTTGCCCGCCCTCGTCCGCCGGTTGGCGGATCGGGCGAGGCCAGGGAATTTTGAATTTTGAATTTTGGAAAAACTTTCTTCAGCCAAACTCTCTTTTTTACCCAAAACGCCAGGAATCAGCCGCGAAACCACGTCTACCACTATCATAGCAGGAATTTCACCGCCAGTTAAGACAAAGTTACCCACAGATATTTCCTCATCGGCAATGTATTCGGCGACTCGTTCGTCCACTCCTTCGTATCGGCCGCAGATCAAAATCAGCTGGTTGTATTTTGCCAGACGCCTGGCATCCGTCTGTGTAAATTGTTTGCCTTTAGCACTAAATAAAATAATTCTTTCCTTAATTTTTAATTTTTCATTTTTAATTTTTAATTTTTTCAAAGTCGTAACCGCTTTGAAAAGCGGTTCGACTTTGAGTATCATCCCCGGCCCTCCGCCATAAGGCTTATCATCCACCGTCTTGTGCCTATCGCTCGTCCCTTTCCTTAAATCATGTACGCTAATTTTTATCAATTTTCTCTTCTGCGCCCGCGCCAAAATACTCTCGGAAAAATAAGAGGAGAAAATGTTAGGAAATATAGTAATAATATCAAATTTGATCATTTACCCTGTTAAATAAGATTTGAGCCTGTTCTTTAAGAACATTTTCCCGAAATAAGTTTTTAAATACTTTTCTCGGTGTGTGGCGTCTTTTTGACTGAGACACGCTTCGTAATATATTAGTTTAAGCGGTCTTCGATTTTTTGTAGACTCCACCAGTCCCTTCTGATGTTGCTCAAATCTTAATTTTAAATTAGTGGTATACCCTGTATATAATTTTTTGTCCTTGACGGACTTTAAGATATAAACATAAAACATAGCAGACAATTTAAAATTATTTAACAGGGTGAATAAAAAACCGCACTACATATAATTGTAGCACGGCTTTTCCTGTCTGCAATACGCCTGCCCCGTACCGACGCAAAGCGTCTGGTGCAGGGTTTTACAGCTTGAGTTCGTCAACTACTGTATCAACATCTTTTGGGCCTACTTCGGCGTCTCGGCGCGGAACTCGTCCGCCTTCCGGCTCTTCAATCTTGAAATTCACCCGAGCATTGTGCTTTGCGCCAATAACTCTGAGCAAAGTTCTGATTGCGCGAGCAGTAGAGCCTTGTCGGCCAATCACCTGACCCATATCCTCCGGATTGACTTTAAGCGTCAAAAGAACGCCCATTTCATCAATCTTTCGGTCGGTTTTCGCTTCATCAGGATGGTCGACAATGCTTTTGATGATATACTCTACGAATTCCTGGTCAATATTTTTTGCCATATCTTTCTTTATGTCGTTTTATCATTACTGATATATAGTAGTTCGACCGTTCCAAGCATTCTTGCTTGAGCGCTACTACGTTGTTTTGTATTATACGCTTTTAACAAAATAAGTCAATATTTATGCGTTTTTTGGCATTTCCTGGCTCTCTGGCTGCTCTTCTGCTTTCTCTTCTTTTTTCTCAAACACAGGTTCTTCCGTTTTTTCTTCTTTTACCTCCGGCGCGGGCTCTGCCGCTGCTTCGGGCGCCTTTTTTTCTTCTTTGACTTCTGCTTTTGCCGCCGCCGCTTCTCCTGTTTTCTTTTTCGGCCGCCAGGCTTTGACTTTTGGCCCCTGAATTATGCCTTCTGTAACAAATAAATTATTGACCGTCGGGGAACATTTGGCGCCTTTGCTAATCCAATACAAAATTCTCTCTTTTTGTAAAGATTTTGTTTTTAATTTTGGACTGTAAAACCCCAATTCTTCCAAAAACTTGCCCTTGACGGGATTTGACTGCTCTGTTACCACCAGCTTAAAACTGGGGTCATTCCTCCTGCCTCTCCTTGTAAATCTGATTACCAACATAATTTTTGATTAATGCTATATTTTTCGCTCGGGGCAATACAATTTTCGCACGAGGACTGTCTGAGCGCCGTCCCGCATTATGCGGGACGGCGCGAGTTCCGCAGAAGAAAATTGCATTGACCTGAGCGAATTGAGACTTATTTTTAAATTGAATTATTCCACTGTTTTGTCTTCAAAGCGTTTTCCGCCGCTTTCTGCTGCGCTTCCTGTTTTGAAGGCCCCTGGCCTTCGGCCACCAGCTCGTCTCCCAAAAACACGCCGATTTTGAAATGCTTGGCGTGATCAGGCCCCCATTCATCCATCACTTCATAAGTGGGCGTGGTGCCGGCTCGCTCCTGCGCCTCTTCCTGAAATTTACTTTTTGCGTCGCGATAAGTGCCTTGCTCCAAAATCTCCGGCAGATGGACCAAAACATTTTTTTGGATAAAATCCGTTGCCTTTTCTATGCCCTGGTCATAATAAACTGCGCCGATTAAAGCCTCAAGCGCATTAGCCAAAATATAATTTCTTGCCCGGCCAAAATCTTTAGCCTCTCCCCGGCTCAATAAAACATAATCATTCAGCTCAAGATCCGTCGCAATTTCGGCCAGCATTTTTGCATTAACCAGCGCCGCCCGCCAATTTGTCAGCTCTCCTTCGGGATTCGGATAATTACGGTATAAATATTCGGTGACGACCAGCTCCAGAACCGCGTCTCCCAAAAATTCCAGCCTTTCGTTGTGGCCCAGACCAAAATCCGGATTTTCATTCAGATACGAACGGTGCGTTAATGATTGCTGAAGCAGTTCTTGGCTGTCAAATTTAACACCGATTTTCTTTTCAAGACTTGGTAAATCGCTCATCAGAAATTCAAAATGCAAAAATCAAAATGCAAAATGACATATCAAAATTTAAAATTATTTAATTCAAAATGGTTTTTAATATTTGCCCATTTTGAATTTTACATTGTCATTTTGAACTTTGAATTTTGATTTTTTAATTATTTATTATTTATTCATCTTTCTGCGGCTCGCCTATTTCCCGATACACCGTGCCCAGAACTCCATTGATAAATTTGCCGCTTGATTCTCCGCCAAAACTTTTTGCCAGTTCAATCGCTTCGTTAATTGCCACTTTTGGCGGCACTTCTTTTCTGTCGCCAAAAAGCAATTCATATAAGCCAAGCCGTAGAATATTGCGGTCAACTATCGTTATCTGTTCAATCGGCCATTCCGGCGCCGATTTGGTTATAATTTTATCAAGTTTCTCCAGATTATCTATCACGCCCTTAACCAGGCGCTGAATAAACTCCACGGAATCCAGACCCGGCGCGAATTCTTTGATATTGCGCGCCACAATTTCATCCAGTTGAGAAGCAAAGCGACCGGAAAAATCCCATTCATAAAGGGACTGCATAACAACAGAACGACTTAAATGGCGATTGGCCATGGACTGACTACCGCTTACCGACTACTGTCTACCGTCAAAAAGACGGTGGTCGGTAGTCTGCAGACGGTCGACGAATTACTTAACCGATAGGCTCTCCATATCCATTTTTTTTGTCTCTTTTTCCTGTTCAACCATTTCTTTTTGTTTTTCTTTCTTTTCTTTCTTTGTCAACTTTTTAAGCACGTCAATCACTTCTTTGCCCTGGTATGTGCCGCAATTTGGGCATACCCGGTGCGGCGGCACAGATTGGCCGCATTTGGCGCACAAACCAAAAATCTGCGTTTTTAATGCATGGTGCGAACGTCTTTTCCCCCGGCGGGACTTTGTATGTCTCTGACGCATTGTCGGCATGGTAGGAAATGTAATCCGTCAGCTGACGGATAAAAATCAAAATTTAAAATTAAAAAATGACGCCTTTAAATGGGGTCATCCTGAACTTGTCTCAAAGCCTTTATTTATTAGGAGACGCTGAAATAAGCTTAGAATAACCATCAATTAAAGTATAGCAGATAAATTTTATTTTGGCAAGAGACACACCGGCTTGAAACTTCTTCTATGAATTTTGCACGGCCCGTGTTTCTTTAAGGCTTCGCGGTGCGCTCGCGTGCCGTAACCTTTATGCTTTTCAAGTCCGTATTGGGGATATTTTTTGGCGTAACGGCGCATTATTCTATCCCGCGTCACTTTGGCGATAATTGAGGCGGCGGCGCAGGAAAAAACTTTTTCATCGCCGCGAATAATCGCTTTCTGGCTGATGGACAGTTCCTCAAGGGTAAAATTGCCATCCAGCAGAAGAAACTCCGGCTCAATTTTTAAATCCTCTACCGCCCTTGTCATCGCCATTTTCGTCGCCTCAAAAATATTGACTCTATCAATGATTTTTTCTGAAACTATACCGATGCCCCATTTGATATCGGGGTGCGCAGTTAAAGCTCTATACCATTGCTCGCGTTTTTTTGGACTAAGCTTTTTAGAATCTTTAATTTTTAATTTCTTGCCCTGAGCGCAGTCGAATGGTTGAAATTTCAATTTAGCCGAGGCGACGCAGATTGCCGAGGCGACTACCGGGCCGGCTAGCGGTCCTCGCCCTGCCTCGTCCAAGCCGACGACTACGCGATAGCCACGTTTCCACAGCTTTAATTCTTCGCTAAAATTAGCGTATTTTTTATTTTTCATCTCTTATCCTGAGTTTATCAGAGAATTATTTTTTATTTTATCACAATGGCTTGTTTCTTGCCACCAATTTCAATATAATGAAAGATATGGAAAATAAACTTAATTTGAATTGGTCCGCCGTAGAAAAGGCCCTGGCCGAGGGGACTTTTTCAGGCTACAAGATCGGAATTCTGGAAACGGAAAAACTGTTTAAAAATTTCTTGGAAGAGAAAAAAATACCGGGCCGCGACGTTGACGCAAAAATAAAATATGTGGCGAATTTTTTAAGCCGTAACGAGCAATTAAAATATGCCAGGGAAATTTACAAAAAGATCACAGAGCAGCCGCATTTTGAAATAACACACGAGGAAACAAAACAAGTTGTTTCCGGCTATTGGCAAGCCATGCTTGATTTACAGGAAGCGCTTGTTAGTTTAGACGCCTGGCAAAAACTGAATCTGCGATTTAAATATTTTTTTGCGCAAATCATTAAAAAGATAAAAATCATCGCTGCTTCTTTGGCCGTTCTGATTCTTTTGGTTTTGTTTTTTTATGAAACTCAAGTTGGCAGAAAGATTGTTCTTTGGCTCGGCAAAGGCGTGCATTTTTTGGTTTTCACAATCGGGCCTTGGATTCTTGGCGCGGCATTAGCCGGTTTCCTTCTGTGGCTGGGGCTTAAGATACTTGGGAAAAGAAAACGGGAATTTTAAACTCATTTTGATTAAAAAATGACAAAATTTACTCACCTCCACGTTCATAGCCATTATTCTCTGCTTGACGGTCTGCCAAAGATCGACGAGCTGATTGATTTTGCGCTGGCTCAAGGCATGGATTCTCTGGCCGTCACAGACCACGGTTCTCTTTACGGCGCGGTTGAATTTTACAAAAAAGCCAAAGCAAAGGGGCTCAAACCGATTATCGGCTCAGAAATGTATCTTGCTCCGGAAGGTATGCTTAACAAACGCCCGAAGATTGACGACAAACGACATCATCTGGTGATTTTGGTAAAAAATAAAAATGGTTATGAAAATCTGGTCAAGCTAACAACCAAGGCCTGGCTTGAAGGATTTTATTACAAACCCCGGATTGACAAAGAACTGCTTCGTAAACACAGCGCGGGACTTATCGGTTTATCTGCTTGTTTGAGCGGAGAAATTCCAACCGCTATTTATAACGGCGACATAGCACGCGCCGAAAAACTGGCGCTTGAATATCAGGAAATTTTTGGGCCTGGAAATTTTTATCTGGAGCTTGAACATCATCCCGGCTTGCGCGACCAGGAACCGACCAATCAGGCAATAATAAAAATCGCCAAAAAATTAAAAATCCCGCTGGTAGCGACAAACGATGCCCATTATCTGAAACCGGAAGACGGGGAAGCCCAGGATATTTTAATGGCGGTCAATACGAATGCCAAATTAGAATCCGAAGATCGCCTGAGCATGAGAACAGACGATTTTTCTTTGCAGTCGCCCGAAAAAATGGCTGAGTGGTTTGAGCAAACGCCCGAGGCAATTGCCAATACACAAAAAATCGCCCAACTCTGCAACTTTGAATTTGAATTAGGCCGTATTCAATTGCCAGAATTCAAATTACCCGGCAAAAAATCGGCCGATGAATTCCTCAAAGAGCTGGCCTATCAAGGAATCACCCGGCGTTACAAAACAACCACCAAACAAATTCTCGACCGCCTGGAATTTGAGCTTGGCGTCATTAAGCAAACCGGTTTTGCTTCCTATTTTTTAATTGTTCAAGATTTTGTCAATTGGGCTAAACAAAACCAAATCGTTGTCGGGCCCGGCCGCGGCTCTGGCCCCAGCTCAATCGTTTCTTATCTTTTAAATATAACCGACATTGACCCGATAAAATATGACCTTCTTTTTGAAAGATTTTTAAATCCGGAAAGAATTTCTATGCCCGATTTTGATTTAGATTTTTCCGATACCCGCCGTGGCGAAGTAATCCAATATGTTCGCCAGAAATACGGCGATGACCACGTCGCCCAAATTATCACTTTTGGAACAATGGCGGCGAGGGCGGCAATACGCGATTCGGGCCGTGCTATGGGCTATTCTTATAATCTCTGTGACCAGGTGGCCAAAATGATACCGGCTGAAGTCGGCCAAACTCTGGAACGCGCACTTCACGAAGCAATTGACTTACATCAATTATATGACTCTGACGAACAGGTTAAAAAATTAGTTGATACTGCCATGAAGCTTGAGGGAGTCGCCCGCCATGCTTCTACTCACGCGGCCGGCGTTGTTATTACAAAAGAGCCGCTTGAAAAAACTGTCCCGCTCCAGCATCCGACCCAAGACGATGAAACCATTGTCACCCAATATGAAATGCATTCAATTGAGGACCTGGGGCTTTTGAAAATGGATTTTTTGGGGCTGAAAACCTTGACTCAAATTGAAAACACAATTGCCATTGTCAAAAAAACAAAAAACGAGACAATTGATATTTCTGGCCTGCCGCTGGATGATGAAAAAACTTTCAAGCTTCTGCAGGAAGGAAAAACAACCGGCGTGTTCCAGTTTGAATCAGGCGGCATGAAACGCTGTTTAAAGGAGCTCAAACCGACCGAATTTGAAGATATCATTGCTATGGTTTCGCTTTACAGGCCGGGTCCGATGGAGCTGATTCCTGAATTTATCGCCAGGAAACACGGCCTCAAAAAATTTGAATATCTGCATCCAAAACTTGAAAAGATTCTTAAAAATACTTATGGCATCTGCGTCTACCAGGAACAGCTGATGGAAATTGCCAAAGAACTAGGCGGCTTCTCGCTGTCACAAGCCGATACCTTGCGAAAAGCTGTCGGCAAAAAAATAAAAAAATTGCTTGACGAGCAGAAAGAAAAATTAATTGACAGCATGACAAAAAATGAGATTCCGCCGCAGACAGCTCAAAAGATCTGGGAATGGATTGAACCCTTTGCTCGTTACGGTTTCAACAAATCCCACGCTACCTGCTATGCCTTAATCGGCTACCAGACCGGCTACTTAAAAGCCCATTATCCCACCGAATTTATGGTGGCGATTATGAATTCTGAACAGGACGACATTGAACGAATCGCATTTCTGGTGAATGAATGCAATCAGATGAAAATTCAGGTCCTGCCGCCCGACATCAATGAAAGCCTGGAAAATTTTACGGTGGTCAAAGACGCCGTGGTGCGCTTCGGCCTGGTCGCGATAAAAAACGTCGGCCAGAATGTCGTTGAGGCAATCGTCAGAGAGCGCAAAGCCAACGGCCCTTTCGCTTCCATTTCCGATTTTATTGAAAGAGTGCGCGACAAGGATCTCAACAAAAAATCCCTGGAAAGTCTGGTTAAATGCGGGGCGATGGATAAGCTGGGCGAGCGCGGACAATTATTATTCAACATGGAGCACATCCTTGAATTTTCCCGCGAAATTTCCAAATCAAAAAGCAACGGCCAAGCCGGTTTGTTTGACGCGCTGGCCGCGGATTCAAAAACCAATGGCCTGCCGCCACTAAAACTGGCTGAGGCCCCGCCGGCCGCTAAAAAAGAGCGACTTTCCTGGGAAAAAGAACTACTGGGGCTGTATGTTTCCGAGCACCCGGTCAGAGAATACCTTCCTTATATTGAAAAAGTGGCGCTTCCTTGCTCCAGGCTTTCAGCACAGCTGGCCGGCAAAAATGTTTCCTGCGGCGGCGTCATTTCTAAAATCCAGAAAATTATCACCAAAACCGGCCGACCGATGCTTTTTGTCACGCTGGAAGACGAAAAAGCGAAAATTGAAGTCCTGGTTTTCCCAAACACTCTTGAAAAAACAGCCACCGTCTGGCAGGAAGACAAGCCGGTTATAGTTTCTGGTCGGCTGGATGACAAAGAAGGAAATCTGAAATTATTGTGCGAAGAAGTGAGAGAATTGAATAATAATCATTTAAGGTAGCCCAGGTGATTATTTTAATTTCTGCGCGGCTCGCTTTGAGCGAGCCGCGCATTCTTGATTTTTATTCCCTTATGTTATATTCTTAAAAATCAAAGCACACAGAAAAGGAGGATAACATGGTACATTTACAACATATTCATTTGCCGCTTGGCTCAAAAATGGAAGGATTGATTAGCCTGACCGCAGGTAAAGGGAAAATAGATATACGATTTTCTCCTATATTGGTGAAATTCATGCTCGGGGGCAAATGGCCGGAATTTCACGGCTTTAATTTTGATGCCGTGCATTCCTATTGTCTTGAAAAAGACGGGACGTTGGTGCCCTACGACACTGATTTTGGCGGCGAACCGGTTCCCGGCCCAAGTTTTGCTCTGCATTTGATCGATGATGTCTTTTCTGCTGCCTAAGCCCCAAACCATCCACCCTAACCCTTCCCGAGTCCGAAGGCCATCGTGCCTGGACAATTAAAGGCTCCTTGGAGAGCCAAAGGAGGAAAGAAATGAAGATAACGATTGATGAAAGTTTAAGAGATGTAAGAAATAAAGTTAAGGGTCTCATTCCATTTTCCTATTCAAGCGATGCGTTTTGCATAGCGAGCACATTCTTTCGTGAAATCAATGCAAAAATATGGAACCTAGTGAATTTTATTAAAATAACTTTCTCTGAAGGAATAGGCTATAAGTGCAATCACTGTATCAATTTCATCGTGGTCTTAAATCTTTTTAGCCATCCGATGGATAAAGAAATAGATTTTGATGGCTTGACAGACAAAAAGATCAGACTTCTTATAAAATGGGAGTATAGCTCAAAGCATTTGGTTTTTACACGTAGACAGGCCGAAATAGAAAAAGATGATGGTTGGCTTGAATCACATCCTTCATATCCTACTATAACCCTCGAGAAAAAGACGCCTGACAATACCTTCATTATCAACGGTCTGTTAAAAGCAGTGGCTATGACGATCAAGGACGAAATAAGCGTTTATAATAAAAAAACAAATAATTTGACACGCCTCGTTTCAGCCACGGAAAAAATGATTAAAGCATAAACAAAAACAAACGCAAGGGCTAAGGGCAGCGCGAGCCGTCGAATCAATACGACGGCTCTTTTTTATTGACGTAACATTTTCCCACGATCGTGGAAATTTGCAACATCTTGACTTTATTCGAATTTTTAATATTATTAATGTAGGGCTATGAAGCGGACTCACCAACCCCCTCGCTACGCTCGGGGTAAATTCCTGAGAAAAAACGAGGTAGGCTCTCGCTCAATACCAGCGTTATGGTACAAAAGTGCCCAGAAATTTACGGGAAGTTGGGTGGAACCACCCCAAAATTTATCCTGAGCTTATCGAAGGATATAAGGGGTCCCAACGTCTATAAATTTTTGGGCAATTTTTTTAAAATCTAAATAAAAACTATGGAAAATAAAAATGACAAATTAGACATCTTAAGACATTCGGTTTCTCACATTTTAGCCTCGGCGGTTTTAGAAATGTTTCCCGAAGCCAAATTCGGCATCGGGCCGACGATTGAAGACGGCTTTTATTATGATTTTGATTTGCCGCGAACCTTGATCCCCGAAGACTTACCTATCTTAGAAGAAAAAATGCGTGCGATTATAAAACAAAATCTGGTATTTGAAAAAAAGCAAATTGACGTCAAAAAAGCGCAAGAGCTTTTCAAAAAAGCGAAACAGCCGTATAAGGTTGAGCTAATTAAAGATTTAATAAAAGACGAGAAAGCTAAGAATGTCACAATTTACAAAACAGGCAATTTTGTTGATCTCTGCCGCGGCCCGCATATTGATTCAACCGGCGAAATAAAACCCGACGCCTTCAAGCTTTTGAAAATTGCCGGCGCTTATTGGCGCGGTTCAGAAAAAAATAAAATGCTGCAAAGAATTTACGGCACGACGTTTGAAAACAAAAAAGAATTAGAAGCTTATCTAAAAAAGTTAGAAGAGGCAGAGAAGAGAGATCATCGCAAGCTGGGACCCAAATTAGGTCTTTTCTTCTTTCACGAAACCGCTCCCGGCATGCCGTATTGGCTGCCAAATGGTTTGCATATTTTAAACACTCTAATAGATTTCTGGCGCCAGGAACATACAAAGCGCGGTTATATTGAAATCGCCGCGCCGCTCATCAATAAAAAAGAACTTTACGAAATTTCCGGCCATTGGGAACATTATCGCAAAGAAATGTTTCTTTCCCAAACCGAAGACAAAGAAATCTACGCTCTGAAACCCATGAACTGTCCCAATGCCATGGTTATCTATCAACAACAGTCAAGAAGCTATCGCGAACTGCCTCTACGGCTTGGCGACACCGATGTTTTGCACCGCAATGAATTAAGCGGGACATTAAGCGGTTTATTTCGGGTTCGCTCGTTTAGACAAGACGACGCACATATTTTTGTGACCGAAGAACAAGTTGAAGAAGAGTACGAAAGAATTTTTGAGATAATTCAGCTTTTCTACTCAATTTTTAATATGGAGTATTATTTCCGCCTAAGTACTGAACCCGATGAATTCATGGGCGATAGCAAAACCTGGGATAAAGCAAGAAGCATGCTTGAAAAAATTCTTAAAAATAGCGGGAAAAAATATGTAACCGGAGACAAAGAAGGCGCTTTTTATGGACCGAAGGTTGATATAATGATGAAAGATTCACTCGGTCGAGAATGGCAAATGGGCACTGTTCAGCTTGATTTTCAAATTCCTCGTGCTTTTAACCTCACCTACACAGACGAAAAGGGGAAACAAAAAACACCCGTTTGTTTACACCGTGTGATTTATGGCTCGCTTGAAAGATTTATAGGCATTTTAATTGAACACTATGCAGGCGCGTTTCCTGTGTGGCTGGCGCCTGAACAAGTCTGGGTTCTGCCAATCGGCTCACGGCATGAAGAATATGCGTTTAAAGTTACCGAGGCGCTGAAAAAAGACGGCCTCCGTGTTATCGTCAAAAACGAAAACGAAACCATCGGCAAAAAAATCCGCGAAGGCGAAATGCAAAAAATCCCTTATCTTTTAATCGTTGGCGACAAAGAAATATCTTCTGACTCCGTCGCCGTGCGCGAACGAGGCAAAGGCGATTTGGGACCGATGAAGATAGAAAAATTTATTGAAAAAATCACAGACGAAATAGCCAATAAAAAATAAATTGTTTTAAAAAGGCAGCTTGCGTAAAAGTTGTCTTTTTGTTACCTTCTTATTAATCCGGTCAATCCGGCCATGACAAAAATTTTATGACAAAATCGAGATGAGCCGAGCGTAAAAATCGCATGTTTCGCACGCGAAGCGGAGCGGGCATAGCGATTTTAGCGAGGTAAATCTGATTTTGTTAAAATCTTATGTCCTGGCCGCAGTCTTTTGGCTACTTTTCTGCTGCCAGAAAAGTAGCTCATTTGAAATATGAAATATTTCATTCTCACCTACGGCTGCCAGATGAATGAAAGCGACTCGGAAAAAATCGCTTCTTTGCTGCAAAAGCAAGGGCACAAGCCTGCCAAGAACGAGGCCGACGCTGATTTAATTGTGCTCAATTGCTGCTCTGTGCGCCAGGCGGCCGTGCATCGGGTTTACGACAAAATAAATAAATACACCGGCAAAAAGAAATTAATCCTAGCTGGCTGCGTGCTGGAAAAAGACAGAAACGCACTCAAAGAAAAAGTCAGCGAGATCTGGCATCCGGATGAATATTTTGAGTGTACGCCGTTTTACATAAACAAAAAAATCGCCTATGTGCCGATCATGACCGGCTGCAATAATTTTTGTTCTTATTGCGCTGTGCCCTATACAAGAGGACGGGAAAAATCGCGGCCGGACGGCCAAGTAATAAATGAAGTTAATTCACTTCTGAAAAAAGGCTACAAAGAAATAATGCTATTGGGACAAAACGTAAATTCATATAAAGACGGCAAAATAAATTTCCCAAAAATACTCCAAAAAATTGATGCTTTAAAAGGTGGATTTAAATTGAGTTTCATGACTTCCCATCCCAAAGATATGTCGGACGAATTGATTAAAACGATGGCCAAATGCGATAAATTGGTCAAAGAAATTCACCTGCCTATTCAAAGCGGCGACAATGAAATTCTTAAAAAGATGAATCGCCATTACACTGTTGCCCAATACAAAAATCTCATCAAAAAAATTCGCAAAGCAATCCCCGGCATAAAAATTTCAACCGATATAATCGTCGGCTTCCCCGGCGAGACAAAAAAACAATTCCAAAATTCCGTTAAATTGGCAAAAGCGGTTAAATTTGATAAAGCTTATATTGCCAAATATTCCCCCCGCCCCGGCACTACCGCGGCAAAATTGAAAGGTGATATCCCGATTGAAGAAAAAAAACGGCGCTGGCGAATTCTTGATAAATTGATCAACAAGGAGTACTATTAGAAATCAAAGAATTTAAGTAGTTCTTCAAAATTAAATAAACACAAAGAGGAGGATGGTATGGAAAATGGAAAAGAAACTTATGTCTCCATAAATGCGACAACTCGTTGCGACAGAGGATGCCTACATTGCTCGTTTGAATCTACCCCGATAGGCATAGATTTTACGGCTGAGAAGGCAAAAAAAGTTCGCGATTTGATCAACAATTCCGACTTACAGACAATAATTTGCTTAACCGGAGGCGGAGAACCGCTGCTGAATCACGATCTATCTGAAATAGTTAAAGTGCTTGCGGCTTCTAAAATGGTAAGAAGAATAAATCTTGTAACTTCTGGATTTAAAACACACGATGAGAGAAAGTTACTTAAAAAAACTATAAAGATGGGCCGCGAAAAGATAATGGTGGTTATAAGTTTTCATATTTTTGCAAAGGATCACTTGGAAAGAATAACTGAAACAATCCGATATTTACTCCAATTAAAGAACAGCTATCTAAGAGCCTTCGAGGTAAAAACAACCGTCGCTCTAAAAAAGAAGGAAAATACGCTCGGAGTGCTGCATAGAATCTTTAATAAATTCGACATATATTCTTATCTCGTCCAGATGTGGCCCGAAGAGAGAATAGTTGATTTACCCCGTTTTGAAAGCAAAATATATAGCGAAAAGAAAGAAGAATTTCTATTCGGACTCGCACATTTTTTTAATTGCACTTACTGGCAGGAAGATTCCGACAGATGGGTAATTGTCAATATTCAACCTCTTTCGTCAATTGGCAGAGCTAAAAATCTATCCAAGAATCAGCATCATTTTGAAGACCATTGTCCGACCATGACCGAGCCCGATAATTTTAAGATTAAAATCGACGCAAACGGTAATGTATACCCTGCAAGCTGTTGCCACTCAAAAGCATATCCAAATCTCGCCATTGCCACCATAGATGATGAATGGCAGACTATTTATGCGAGAAGAAAGCGATTTGCAGAACAAACTCTTAAAATGCTCCTTGCTGACAAAAGTATGTATGACCATCCAAACAATATTTGTTCTCTTTGCGCAAAAATCAAGGCAGAGCTGGATGCTCGCGCCTGAAAAAAGGAGGAAAAAATGGCGAAGAATGCAATGGTAAAAAAACCTATGGGACCGAGCAAGCTTGGAAGCTTTGGCGGATCGCAGTGGAATAATCACCACTGGGGAACTGACGGACCAATACTCTGCGAAATCTGCGGAACGACTCATCCTGAACGAAAGGAAGAAACTTATACGGTTAGCATATTTCTCGGCCATCAGGTTGTAGAAGAATGCTGTGGCGAAATTCTTGACAAAATTTATCAGGAATCAGGCGAAGAATTCGCAATTGCTTTTTTGGAAGAATTTGCCCAAAATCCAACATCGCCGCGCTTTTCAATGCTCCTGGTGACGCTGGAGGAAGTCTGTCGCAAGGCGCAAGAAGTGGCCGAAGAAACCGCCAAAAAATTGCACGTTGACCATTTAAGGCTTGCCCCAGTCATGGAGATTACGAAAAAAAGAGTTTAACAACAACCCGACCCGGAAGCTTGCCTTTCGGGTCTTTTCTTTTATACAATACAAACAATAAAATAGCCGCCATTGGATAAAAACAACAGCGGCTTAATAGTGCCAGTGAAACCACCAGATTATCCTCAATGCATTAAAGAACAGAGAAACGGCTAAAGTATAACGAAGACCAATCAACTGTCCACCCGCAATACTTGCCGGAACAACACCCGGAATTATCGGAATCGAATTTAGGATTGCCACACCAAGATATCCCAATCGATCCACGAGGCCGTAAGAAACAATACGGATGGTGTTGTGTAAATTTTGCGAACCATTCACACCATTGGCAAAAAAATTAAATCCCAGATGACCTAATTTTTGCTGAATAAATCTTCCGATACTGTTGAGATAAAGAACTGCCGCGAATTGAACTCTTTGGAAAGATTTGTAACGTTCGGAAAGATAACCGATGCCGATTCTGTTGCAATAATAAAGAAAAATTATTGTCAGCGAGCTTAACAAAACAGAAAAAATCATTGATGGCGTCCGACTGAATCCTTCGGCGCGTAAAGTTAAAAACGCGGTATCAGTGTGAAAAAGAACATGGAAAATTATCTTTATCCATGCCATTCATCCCCTCCTTTGGTCTGCCGTAGCTTTTAGCGAAGGCGACCTTTCCATAAAAAAATCCCTTCAAAAAAGAGATTCTAAATTGTGTTAGCACCAGAAACTTATCCTTCAGGGTGAATTCCTTCAGGATGAATCCCCCAGCCGCAAAGAACATAGCCATTATATCATATTTTCAAATTTAATGTCCATAACCAATGTAAAATTTTACCCTGAGCGAAGTCGAAGGGCAAAAATTATTGTTATTTTAGGCCCCAACGCTTCCGGCAAATCAAAGCTGGCTGTTTCACTTGCCCTTCGACTAAGCTCAGGGCAGGCCCGCAAAAAATACGGGATAAATGGTGCGGAAATTATTTCGGCAGATTCACGGCAGGTCTATAAAGGAATGGATATCGGGACTGGCAAAATTACAAAAAAAGAAATGCAGGACATCCCCCATTATTTGCTTGACGTGGCTTCGCCAAAAAAGAGATTTACCGTTGCGCAGTATAAAAAATTGGCACTACAATCGATTAAAAAAATCCAGCGCAAAAATAAAATCCCAATCATCTGCGGCGGCACCGGGTTTTATATTCAGGCAGTGGCTGACAATATTTCAATTCCCGAAGTCAAACCGGATTGGAAATTACGTGCTAAGTTAGAAAAAAAATCTGTCGGAGAACTGTTCTCCGAATTAAAAAAGCTTGATCCGAATCGCGCCAAAAATATAGACCGCTATAATAAACGCCGGCTCATCCGGGCACTGGAAATAATTTACAAAACCGGCAAACCTATCCAGCAATTGAAAAGTGAACCGCAATTTGAAGTCTTATTTATCGGCGTCAAAAAATCGCCGGCACAACTTAAAAAACTCATTCATACCCGCCTGCTCAGACGCCTCAAACAAGGCATGATAAAAGAAGTCCAGAATTTACGTAAATCCGGTTTGTCATGGAAAAAGATAGACGACTTCGGCCTTGAATACCGCTGGATTGCAAGATATTTACAGAAACAAATCAGCCGTGAACAAATGATTTATCGGCTGCAAAAAGACATTGAACATTATGCCAAGCGCCAAATGACTTGGTTTAAAAGAGATAAAAGAATAAACTGGATAAAAAATATAAACCAGGCTGAAGAATTAGCCGATAAATTACTGAAATAAAACCCAAAACCGCCCTAAGGGCGGTTTTTAAAATTTTAAATGAATGTGATTATTTCTTTAGCTCCCGTTTCAAAATCTCCTCCACAATCTGCGGATTGGCGCGGCCTTTTGTCTGCACCATTACTTTTCCGACTAAAAACATCAAAACTTTTTCTTTGCCATTTTTAAAATCTTGAGTCGGCCCGGGATTTTGGGAAATTACTTCAGCCACCGCTCCTTCTAGTTCCGACTCTTCACTCATCTGCGCCAATCCTTTTTCTTCAATTATATTACTTGGGTCAGCGCCCGTCTTAAACATTTCTGCCAAAACGCTCTGCGCGCCGCTTGAAGAAACAACGCCTTGAGCCGTCAATTTGATAAATTCGGCGTAGTTTTCCGGCGTAATTTTTAAATTTTTAAATTCGCCATTTGATTGTGTCAAAAGTTTCTGCAGCTCAGTGATTAAATAGTTAGCCGTTAATTTTATCAGTTTTTCAGCTTCGATTTTTGGCTCAGCCACTTTTGCCCAATCGCGCAGCTCGCTCACTGCGCATTCAAAAAAGTCTCCCATTTCTTTTTTGGCTACCAAAATCTCGATATCGTCCTTTGGCAATTTATATTCTTCTTTAAATCTTTCCCGCCGGCCTTGAGGCAATTCCGGCAGTGAGCCGATTTCCGCCAAAATCTTTTGAGGTTCAAGCGGCGGCAAATCGGGCTCCGGAAAATAGCGATAGTCATGCGCCTCTTCTTTTGTCCGCTGGGAAACCGTTTCTTGCTTGCCATCAATCCAGCCTCTTGTTTCTTGAATAACTTTCTCTCCTGCTTCTAATGCTTCGGTTTGGCGTTTAATTTCAAATTCAATTCCCCGCTCAACTGCTCGAAAAGAATTTAGATTTTTTATTTCAACTTTTGTGCCAAATTTTTCTTTTCCGACTTCTCGCAATGAAATATTAACCTCACATCTCATCTGCCCTTTTTCCATGTCCGCGTCAGATACCCCAAGATAGCGCAAAATCATCTGCAGTTCCTGGCAAAACTTTTTTGTTTCGCTGGCCGAGCGTAAATCCGCTTCTGTCACCAACTCCATCAAAGGCACGCCGGCCCGATTTAAATCAACTAAAGAATAGTTCGCGCCGGCAGGATGAACCAGTCTGCCGGTGTCTTCTTCCAGATGAATTCTGGTTATCCTAATCTTGTGATCGTCTATCTCAAGAAATCCCTGCACAGATAAAGGTTTGTCGTATTGGCTTATCTGATAACCCTTTGGCAAATCGGGATAAAAATAATTTTTTCTATCAAATTTGGAAAATTCAGGAATCTCGCAATTTAACGCCCTGGCGGTTTTTAAAACCATCTTTACCGCTTCCTGATTGATAACCGGCAGAGAGCCGGGCTGGCCCGTGCAGACGGGACAGATATGAATATTGGGTTCGCTTTCCAACCCAAAACCATTCTCGCAGCCGCAAAACATCTTAGTTTTGGTCTTTAATTCAACGTGTACCTCTAAACCTATAATTGTTTCGTAATTGCGCATAATAATAGCTTTATTTTAACACTAATGATTTTCTGCCGCAAAATTTTTAGCCGCCAAAAACACGTTTTTCAAAAGCAGAGCGACGGTTAGGGGTCCGATGCCGCCGGGAACCGGAGTCAAAAAAGCGGCTTTGTATTTTACGCTTTCGCTGTCGATATCGCCGACAACTTTTCCGTCGCTGTATCGCGTTATGCCCGCATCAATCAAAATCGCGCCGTCTTTTATCATATCACCTTTAATAAATCTCGGACAGCCGCAAACAGTGATTAAAACGTCGGCTTCTTTGACTTCATTCTGCACTCCCATAATCACGCAGGCCTTGCGCACCAAGCAATTAATTTGCGCGCCTTCTTTTTCCAAAACTGCCTTAAGCGACTGGCCAAAAATATCGGAGTTCACTAAAGCAATCATTTTTTTATTTTTCAAATCATTTTTTAACGCTTCGTTCAAGGCAATCAAAATGGCTTTTGGCAAAACCGGCTCAAGGCGCGGCTCTTTTTTCTCTTTGGTCAAAGAAAAGCTCTTGTTTTCTTTTTGAAATCCGTCTACGTCTTTTTTCGGGGAAATTGCGCTAATCACGCGGTCCTGATTCAGCATCGCCGGCAGAGGCAGCTGAACGATGATGCCGTGCGTTTTTTTATCCTCATTCAGTGTTTTGATTTTTGATATAATTTCTTCTTCTTTGATATCAGCATTGAAATAGTGCTCTTGAACTTTGATACCGATCTTGGCGCCGGCTTCTTTTTTTAGTTTAAGATACAATTTTGAGACAGAATCTTCGCCAGCCAAAATAACGGCCAAAGCCGGATGAATTCTCTTTTTTTTCTTGATTTCGTCCTCTATTTCCTTTAAAATTTTACGCGCCGCTTTTTTGCCGTCAAATAATTTCATAGTATTGGAAATTTTTTAACCAAATTTTTTACCTCCAATCTAATTTCATTTTTTACTTTATCGTCGTCCAAATTTTTTATAAACCGCGCGACCAGGCCAGCAGCTGTCTTGGTCTCTTTTTCTCCAAAGCCTCTGGCCGTTATGGCCGGCGTGCCGACCCTGATGCCAGAAGGATTATACGGCGGTCGCTGATCATTGGGAATAGAATTGCGATTGACGTATATGCCCAGTTTTTCAAGCTCATCTTGAATAAATTTTGAGTTGTCGCTGAATTTTGAAATATCCAAAACCATCATATGATTATCCGTTCCGTTGCTAACAATTCTTATGTCTTGTTTTGTAAATTCCTCTGCCATGGCCTGGGCGTTTAAAATAATCTGGTGCTGGTATTTTTTAAATTCCGGCTTGGCTGCCTCAAAAAAACAAACAGCTTTGGCGGCAATCACGTGCTCAAAAGGCCCGCCCTGGATGCCGGGAAAAACCGCTTTGTCTATTTTTGCGGCTAATCCCTTTTTGCATAAAATAAGCCCGCCGCGCGGACCGCGCAGGGTCTTGTGGGTTGTGCTGGTGACGACGTCACAAAAAGGGAAAGCGGGCGGATGTTCGCCCGCCACGACAAGTCCGGCAATATGAGCGATATCTCCCAATAAATACGCGCCAACTTTTTTGGCGATTTCGCTGAATTTTTGAAAGTCCAGAGTCCTGGAATAAGAAGTCGTGCTGGCAATAATCAATTTGGGGCGAAACTCCAAAGCGACTTTTTCAACTTCGTCATAATCTATCGTCTCGGTTTTTTTATCAACGCCATAAAAAGCGAAGTTATAAAACTGTCCGGAAAAATTGACCGGCGAGCCGTGGGTCAGGTGTCCGCCCGCAGCCAGATCAAAACCAAGAATTTTGTCGCCTGGCTTAAGCAGCGCCATATACACCGCGGCGTTGGCCTGGGAGCCCGAATGCGGCTGGACGTTGGCGTGTTCGGCGGAAAATAATTCTTTGGCCCGCTCAATAGCCAGTTTTTCAATTTCATCAATAAATTCATTTCCGCCGTAATAGCGCTTGCCAGGATAACCCTCGGAATATTTATTGTTCAGGGGCGTGGCCATGGCCGCCAGAACTTCGGAGCTCGCATAGTTTTCCGAAGCAATCAAAATCAGGCCGTCGCGCTGACGGCTGATCTCTTTTTCTATCAAGTCTTTTATTTTTTTATCGTTCATTAAGCTAATTTTTCTGCTTTTATTATTTCCTCGATCTGCAACCAAAGATTCTCTATTGTGCCGTTATTATCAACTGTATGATCGGCCATGGCAATCGGCCCGGCCTGAGAAAGATTCTCTATTTGCGCGTAATCTCGGCTTTGGCACTCCTGCCCCGACAGCGGCCTGACCGGACGCATCCCCAACCTTGCGTATCTGACTTTGGGTGGCGCATAAACAGCGATAGTGATAAAATTTTGACCAAATTCTTTTTTGAATTCCAGATATTCCGGCCAGCTATAAAGACTTTCAACCAAAACATTTTCGTTACCCAGCAGACTTTTAGTTTTTTCTATGACCCGCTGGGCATAAATCAACTGTCCGAATTGCGCCCGCAGCTCTTCTCTGACCAGCCGCTCGTTTTTTTCATTTATTTCCAATCCCCTTCTTTTCATTTCATCAAAGGTCACATCACCAAAATAAACCTTGGGCCAGCCAAACTTTTCCACTAAAAATTTAATTGTCTCGCTTTTGCCGGAACCGGGCAGGCCGACAATGGCAATGATCTTATTTTTTAACATAAACTTGCGAAGAATAAGCCACTTTTTTATGTTATCACAAAAAAACGGAAAAAGACAAATAAACCCGGGAAATTGGTTGACTAAGCAATCTTACGGTGATAGCTTAAATAAAAAGTACCTTGTCTTAAAAATAAAGGAGGCTCTTGTGAAAAAAGGGATTTTCTGGGTTTTTGAAGGAGTTGAAGGATCCGGTAAAACGACACAAATCAAAATACTTTTTGATTATCTATCGGATAAGGGGTTCCCTGCGCTTATTACCAAAGAACCGGGCAGCACTGATCACCCGATCACCCAGGCGATCAGAAAGACCCTGCTTGATCCTGAGTTTTCCGGCCGTTTTTCTTTCCGGGCGGAATTTCTGCTCTTTGAAGCAGATCGGGCGCAACACATTGATTTTGTCGTCCGGCCGGCAATGGAAAAAGGTCAGATCGTCTTGAGCGACCGGCACGATGCGGCGTCTTTTGCCTATCAGCATTTCGCCAGAAAAATATGCTCTCAGCGCGAATTTTTGCTGATCAATAATTTCGCGACCAGTATGCTTGAGCCGGATTTTACTTTCTGGCTTAACTTGGACCCCGCAATCGGCTTGGACCGCAATTCTGCTATCCGCAACAAGAACGACCGCATAGAAAAAGAGGCATTGGCCTTCCACCAGCTTGTCCAAAAAGGTTACGAAAAGTTCTTTAACCATTTCGTGCCCCAAAACAAATGGCAAAGATTTGATGCCAGCTTGCCTGCAGACGAAGTGTCCAAACAAATAATCGAAAAGGCTGAAAAATTACTTGCCGTCTAAAAATTAAACGGCCCCGCATATCTGCGAGGCCGTCTTTTTATTTGTTCAATTATTTACATATCCTTGTATTTCTGCATTTTATTGTTCAATAATTCATAAACAATCCCGGCTTCGTCAAATATTTCTTTGCTTCGCTGACCAGCATGATAGTCCGTTTTAGCAACAACGCGTTTAATGCCACAGTTAATAATTACCTTAGCACAAATATAACAGGGAGTCATATGACAATAAAGTGTGGCGCCTTCAAGCCCGACGCCAAGGCGGGCGGCGTTGGCAATAGCGTTTAATTCGGCGTGAGAAGTTCTGATGCAATGCCTTGAAGTTATTCCGTCCTCGCTAACGACAGTATGCATTTCGTGGCCAATTTCGTCGCAATGATTTAGACCCATGGGTGAACCTACGTAGCCGGTACTAAGAATTCTCTTATCTCGCACAATTATGCAGCCGGAGCGGCCCCTGTCACAAGTTCCGCGCGTACCAGCTAATTCGGCTATATTCATAAAATACTCATCCCAGGAAGGGCGGATATATTTATTTTTTTCTTTTGATTTTTTACTACTGACGCTTTTCTTCATAATACTTCATAATAATAAAGGGTTTTTAGTTCGGGCACGGAGACGCGGAGCATTAACCTTTTGCTGCCTGCGTCGCTCGGAAGTAAACACGCAAAGCGCATTTACTTCACTCGCTATCCTCGGCAATAAAAAAGGCTTTCTGATTGTTATTTTAAATCAGAAAGCCTCGTGGGTCAAATAAAAAGAACGTCGATAACAGTTAAATTTCACACCCTTCCGGTGCTTTGTTTTTTTTGAGAAAATCGCGAAGTTCCGCCATCTCAGCTTCTAGCATGCCCCGCCGGATGCCCGCTATTTCCCAAGCGTAGCCATATAGATGAAGTCCTTTGCTCGTAAATATTATCTCGCCGTCTTCCACGCCGATCTCTTGCGCCATATACTCTTTCAGCATTTGAAAGCCGGGTAAATTTTCCGGCAGGCCTCCCCAAAGATCCCAGCTGCGGAAATAGATATTGGAGAAATGAAGTTTTCCTTCTTCGATGCGTGTATCAATGTGCCTGAGGCACGGCGGATCTTTCAACATCAGATCGGCGGGCTGGCCAACCTGCATGATCAGCTGATTATTGCCGGGCCCAAATTCCTTGTATCTCCTGATCACTTCTTCCACTTGGTTGATCATCGGCGGAATTTCCTTTCCCTTTTCAAAATAGGTATGCTCGCGCTTGATGTGCAGAATCGGAGAAGTTTGCGCGCCGGTTAATCGTTCACCATAGGTATACTGTTCATCCCCTTCTTTTTGGCCGGACATGACATAACGGGCAAAATATTTATCGACTTTATCCTGATTTTCTACCGGCGCGGGAATATTAAGCAAAGGCGGCATATCCGGTATCAACGGCCGCGTGCCAGGAAAATGAACATGAACATCGACCCAATCCAGCTCCAGCCGATACTCTCCTTTAAAGGAACCCTCATCAACTTTTCTTTTTCTGGCCAAACCCGGTTCCAGAACTTTTGATACGCACTGGAACCAGGCGTCCGGCAGATCTCTAGCCGCAATATAAACTGGTCTTAAACAGGGCATTTTTCACCTCCTGATAGTTTTACATACCGGATATTTATTCCGGCGTCTCTTACAATTTGGGTGCCGTTTGTCGGATAGATGCTGTCCAACAAAACCATCGTTTCAATCCCTAAACCGGTGATTATTTTTGCACATATTTCACAAGGTTCAGCGTTGAGATAAATTGTCGCGTCCAGTGTCCCGGAACCTCCCTCGCCATGCAAAGCCCGAGTGATCGCCCACCATTCAGCATGCATGGCCCGACACTTCTCAAGCTGCGTTCCTGACGCTATGTGCAATTGCTCTCTTAAACAACCCAGTTCTTCGCATCGTTGAGAGCCTGGATATTGATCATTAAAACCGTGAGAAATCACTCTGTCGTTTTTTACAATCACGCATCCGAATCTCCTTGTTTGACCCGTTAAATTTCTTTCCGCATCTCTTTCATATTTGCCGTCAATTTTTCTTACTCCCCTGACACATTTTGAACGCTTAGCGGCGGCTAACGTCATCTCCATGTAGTATGTGTCCATCCTGCGAATAGCCGAATCATAATCATCGGTGCCCAAACCAATTCCGGTCAGACCCGTCGAACCAAAGCCGCCTGCGCCCCGACGAGTAACGGGCAATTCTTCAGTCTCTTCCAGAATAGGAACTTCCGCCTTTGAAAATATAAGTTGGGCAACTCGCATACCTTTTTCCACTACAAAAGGCTTGCTCCCCCGATTGCGAAGCAAAACTCCGGCCTCGCCGCGAAAATCCGGATCGATCGTACCCGGCGAATTGGAAAGCTCAATGTCGTGTTTGCTCGCCAAACCGCTGCGCGGCCTGACTTCACATTGATAAGGCCAGGGCACCGCCATTTGAACTCCGATGCCGATCAGAATACTTCCACCCGCCTCAATTGTCGCGGGTAATTCTTGCTCAATTTTTTTGGTTACTCTGTCCAGAACGATTGAGGCAAAGACGTCATAGCCGACCGCGCCATCCGAAGCTCTAATTGGAACGAGAGCATCTTCCCTAATCTTTCTTACCTTGATATTCATGAGACACCTCCCTATTGAATTTTTAAAGGGCGAACATCACCCTCCCTTTTGATTTGTTATTTTAGGTTATCACTGGCAAAACTAAAAAGCAAGGCAGGTGGCCTTGCTTTTTTACGATACGATAATGAATTTTATTATTCAACTTTTATGCCCATGGAACGCGCAGTACCTTCAATGATCCGTTCTGCCGCGTCAATATCTTCGGCGTTCAAATCCGGCATTTTTTTCTGCGCGATCTCTCTGATCTGCGCTTTCGTCACTTTTCCGACTTTATCTTTCAAAGGATTACCCGAACCTTTTTCGATACCGGCGGCTTTTCGCAAAAGATCCGAAGCCGGAGGCGTTTTTGTGATAAAATCATAAGTCCTGTCCTGATAAACCGTGATTTCAACCGGAACAATATCGCCGACTTTATCTTGCGTGGCCGCGTTGAATTTTGAACAAAATTCGGCCAAATTCAAACCGTGCTGGCCAAGAGCCTGTCCGATTTGTTGACCCGGAGTGGCTGCGCCGCCCGGCAGCTGAAGTTTAACGACTATTTTTATAGATTTTGCCATTTTTGTTATATTTTCTTAATTTGCAAAAAATCTAATTCAATCGGCGTTTCTCGTCCGAACATAGAAACCAAAACTTTAACCCGGCCGCGCTCCTCGTCAATTTCCGAAATTTTGCCGTCCATTTCTTTAAAAGGTCCGTCGGTAATTTTAACCGGGTCGCCGACCGAAACGTCTATTTTGAATTTTGGTTCTTCAACGCCCATCCGCTTCTGCAGCTCGGCAATTTCTTCAGGAGACAACGGCGTCGGGATGGTGCCCGAACCGATAAATCCCGTCACCCGGGGGGTGTTTCTGACCACATACCAGGAATCGTCAGTCACTATCATTTCAACCAAAACATAGCCGGGGTAAATTTTTTCTTCCACGACTTTCCTTTTGCCTGCTTTTATTTTTATTTTTTTCTCAATCGGAACAAGGACATTGAAAATTTTATCTTCCATGCCCATTGATTCTATGCGCTGTTTTAGGTTCCTGGCCACCGCTTCTTCATATCCGGAATACGTATGCAGCGCGTACCAATTTCTTCCGCGAGATATCTGCTTTGGCATGTATTTAAAATACGAATTTACTCAATAAAATGCTGAACAAATAATCCAGGCCGCCCAAAAATAAGGCGACGCCGGCCGAAACGCCAATCACCAATAAGGTGTATCTTATTGTTTCCTGCCTGGTCGGCCAGGTGACTTTTTTCAGCTCCAGCCTGACCTCCTTAAAAAAGTTTGCGATTTTTCCAAATATATTCATAATCCTATTTTAAAAGCCCCGCAGGGCTTAATAACCCTATTATAGTACCCCAAACAAAAAAGTCAACAAAACAACTTAGATATCCAGATTCTTCACATTCTTTGCATGCGTCTGGATAAAGCGTTTGCGCGGAAAAACTTCGTCACCCATCAGGATATTGAACATTTTATCCGCCGCGTTGGCGTCTTCAATCATAACTTTTTTCATCACTCGCCTGGCCGGGTCCATGGTCGTTTCCCAAAGCTGCTGCGGATTCATTTCGCCAAGGCCTTTATAGCGCTGAATGCCAAAACCATGTTTCTTTTCTTCCTCCTCTTCCGGTAATTCTTCATCGTCTAGTTTTATCTCTTTGCCATAAGATTTTATTTTTATTTTTTCACTTTTCGCTTTTTTGAAATCATTAATTATGCTATCTCTATCCGCTTCATTATAAGCATAATGGGCTTCTTTGCCGCGCGAAACGCGGTAAAGCGGCGGCTGGGCAATATATAAATGACCTTTTTCAATAATTTCCTTAAAATATCTGAAAAATAATGTTAAAAGCAAAGTTCTGATATGGGCGCCGTCAACATCCGCATCGGTCATGATAATGACGCGGTGATACCTTAATTTTTCTATATTAAAATCATCGGCAATGGCGGTGCCAAGGGCGATTATGAGCGCCTTTATTTCTTTGGAGGTCAGCGCGCGGTCAAGCCTGGCTTTTTCCACGTTCAAAATCTTGCCTCGCAGCGGCAAAATTGCCTGAAATTCCCGGTTACGGCCCTGCTTGGCCGAACCGCCGGCCGAATCTCCCTCAACAATATAAAGCTCCGAGCTTTCGGGATTCCGCGAAGAACAATCAGCCAGCTTGCCGGGCAGAGCCAGGCCTTCCATAATTCCTTTTCGCAAAACGGTTTCCCTGGCTGCTTTGGCCGCTTGACGCGCTTTGGATGCCAAAATACACCCGCCCAAGATTTCCCGGGCATCATTAGGATTTTTCTCCAAATATTCTTCCAGGGCATAAGCCACGGCAGTATCAACGGCGGTTCTGGCTTCCGGATTTCCAAGCTTTGCTTTTGTCTGGCCTTCAAATTGCGGCTCTTTTAATTTGACGCTGATAACTGAAATTAAACCTTCTCTGACGTCTTCACCGCTTAAATTTTCCTCTGCTTCTTTTATAAAGCCGTTTTTGCGGGCATAATCATTAAGGCTGCGGGTAAGAGCGGAGCGAAAACCCGTTATATGCATGCCGCCTTCGGGAGTATGAATGTTGTTGGCAAAACTCATTTCGTATCCCTGAATGTCTTGGGTGTATTGAAAAGCTGTCTCAACCTGGATGTTTTCAACTTCGCGGTCAACATAAAAAATATTCTGATGCTTGACCGGTTCTTCTCGGTCGTCCACTAAAAACTTCACGTAGGAAACAATGCCGCCCTCAAAATAAAAGCTGTAAGAATGTTCTCCGTTGCCGGAGGGCTTTTTTAAATCGTCAAGGCCGTTTTGGATTTTCTTTTTTGGCTTGACCTGGCAGTTTTCGCAAGATTCAACAAGCTTTGGGTCAACCTCGCGCAAATCACGAATGATTATTTTAACCCCTCTTGTCAGATAAGCTTGCTGCCTCAAATGAGTCAGGATCGCATCCCAGTTGTATTTTATTTCTTTGAAAATTTCCGGGTCCGGTTCAAAAATAACGGTCGTGCCTCTGGCCTCGCATTTTCCGATTTTTTTAACGGAAAATTGCGGCTTGCCTTTTTTGTATTCCTGCGCCCAAAGCATATTGTCGCGGCAAACTTCGGCTCTCATCCAGGAAGAAAGGGCGTTCACCACCGAGACGCCGACGCCGTGCAGGCCGCCGGAAACCTTATAGGATTCGCCACCGAACTTGCCGCCCGCGTGCAGAGTGCACATAACAGTTTCCAAAGCCGATTTTTTTGTCTGCTTGTGAATGTCAACCGGAATGCCTCGGCCGTTATCGCGCACTTTGACTCTGTTGCCCGGCAGCAAAGCCACTTCTACTTCGGTGCAAAAGCCCGCCATTGCTTCGTCAAGAGAATTGTCAACCACTTCCCAAACTAAATGATGCAGGCCGTCAACGCCGGTTGAGCCGATATACATTCCGGGCCTCTTGCGCACAGGCTCCAAGCCCTCAAGGACATAAATGTCTTTAGCTTCGTATGAAACGTTATTATTGTTGTTGCCGTTGTTTTTCCCGTTGTTTGTTGCCATCTTCTTTAATTTAAAATTCAAATATCAAAATGTAAAATTTAGGTATTCGCCTGCGGCGAATTTATTTATAATTCATCACGGAGCGATACAATAATTTTTAATTTTGATTTTTGCATTTTACATTTATCTTCTCACTTCCCATCCTTCTTCTTCAATCGCCCTAATAATTTTTTCCTGCAATTTATTGACTTCTTCATCAGTCAGATTTCTTTCGTCTGACTGATAAATCAAGCGAAACGCCAGACTTTTTTTGCTCGCCTCGCTGGAGCCTTGGCGAAGCGGGACGCCGGCCAATCCTTCATAAATATCAAAAAGGTCGGTGTCCTGCAGGAGCGGCCCGCCCGCTGTTTCAATGACATTTAAAACCGATTCAATTTTTGTCGTCTCCTCAACCACGACGGCCAAGTCCCGGATAATGGCCGGATATTTGGAAGGCGGAACATACTCTCTTTCTTCTGAGGCCAGCTTTATCAATTCGCCAAAATCAAGCTCAAACGCGGCCACTCTTTCTTTAATTTCCATCGCGTGCAAGATTTCCGTCTTTATTTCCCCTACCCAGCCGACCAGGTTTTCGCCGGATTTGATTTCGGCCCTTCGGGAGGGATGCGTAAATTCAAGCCAGAAATGTTTTTTGGAAATGGCATCGTCAAACCAGACATCGGGCAGTCCCAGTTTTTCAAACAGAATCTCAATCGCCCCTTTGAGCTCAAAAAAATTATGCGTTGATTTCGCGGGCTCTTTATGACAATTGATGGCCGCGATCTTATTTTCTTCAAAATACTCCCCGCCTTTTTCATAAAAAATCCGGCCGGCTTCAAAAAGCCTGATGGCCGAAAAATGTTTTAAATTTTCTCTGACGTTTTTCAACAGATTGACGACCGGGCTTGACCGCAGATATTTCTGGTCCAAATTGAGCGGATTTTTTATTCCAATAACGCCGATGAGTTTGAATAATTTCTGGTCCTGTTCGGAAATCCAGGAATAATTATTGCTTTCGCTCCAGCCCAGCCCGACCAGAATGTCTTTTATTTTATATTCATAAATCAATTCTTCGTTTTTAACGGCGGGAATGATTATGCCGCTGGGCATGACCGCCTCAATTTTATCATAGCCGAACAGGCGGCCGACCTCTTCAATCAGGTCTTCCTGGACGAGAATATCCAGACGGCTGGTCGGAATTGTAACTTCAATAAATTCATCATCGCCTTTTTTTATGATTTTATTCGCCAGGTCCAGGCGCTTTAAAATTTCCCCGATCTTGGCAGAGCCGATTTTGACGCCCAAAAGGCTTTCTGTCTTTGCGACCGACAATAAAATTTTCCAGGGAGTAATTTCTTTGGCATAAATATCGATCATTTCCGAACTTATTTTGCCATCGGCCAGCTCAGCCATCAAACTGGCGCTTCTTTCCAAGGCCAGGACGGTCAAATTCGGGTCCAGCCCGTTTTCAAAACGGGAAGAAGCATCCGTGCGCAGGTTAAGCAGCTTGGAAGTACGGCGGATATTGGTCGGCTCAAAATTAGCCGCTTCAATAACGACGTCTTTTGTCTTCTTGTCTATTTCCGGGCCTTGACCGCCTTTGATGCCGGCAATGCCGACCGCTACTTTCTCGTCGGCAATGACCAGATTCTTATTGCTTAGCTTGTAAGTTTTGCCTTCCAGCGTTGTTATCGGTTCTCCTTCGCTCGCCCGCCTGACGATTATTTTATTTCCGCCGACTTTAGCAACGTCAAAAGCGTGCAGCGGCTGGCCGGTTTCAAGCATGACGTAATTGGTAATATCAACGATATTTGAGATCGGCCGCAGGCCGCAGGCTTGCAACCGCTCCTGCATCCATTTGGGCGAAGAAGCGATTTTGACGTCAGACACCAGACGCATGGAGTAACGCGGACAAAGTTCCGGTGCGTCAACCCGGACGCTAATGGAATCATTTATTTTCAGCGATTTGTCTTCTTTTAAATTTATTTTGGGAGGCAAAAATTTAGTGTCTGAAATCGCGGCCAATTCCTTGGCAATGCCGATATGAGAAAAACAATCATGAGCCCGGTTGGGCAAAATTTTAATATCCAGAACGAAATCCTTTCCTTTTTCCTCAATTCCCTCAACTTCAAAAGCGTGCATCATCAGCAAATCAACCATTTCTTTTGGCTCAAGCTTTTTTTCCAGATATTCATTTAACCAGCTGGCGGAAAATTTCATGGTTTTCCTTACGAATTTACAAATATTTACGAATATACGAATTAGACAATATTTAAAATCCTTTTAAATTTAATGCCGTCTTTCGTAAAGTGTGCGAGTATTCCCAGTTTCCTTCCCGTCGCTTTCAGATATCCATGGACCTGATCTATTTCTTGTTTCGCGAACCTGTCACTTTTTTTGATTTCTAAAATAATGCTGTTTTCTATTAAAAAGTCCAGAAAGATCTTTCCAATAATTCCGCCTTTAAATTTTATTTCTGCCGGCACCTGTTCTTTAAATGATAACTTGCAATTCTTTAAATTATTAGCAATCGCTCTCTGGTAATAAATTTCTTTATAGCCGTAACCAAGCGCATTATAGGTTTCAAACAATAGACCAACTATCGTATAACTCAATTCGGAGTAGATTAAATCTTTTTTATTTAAAATGACCCTCTTCATATTCGTAAATTCGTACCGATTCGTATATTCGTAAGGTTGTTAAAACTGTTTCAAAAATCTCAAGTCTCCGAAATTCAATAATCTGATGTCGTTAATTTTATATTTCATCATCGTAATCCTGTCCAGGCCGATGCCGAAAGCAAAGCCCTGCCAGTCGCCCGGAGTATAACCCGCTGATTTGAAAACAAACGGATGGACCATGCCCGCGCCAGCCATTTCCAGCCAACCTGAATGGGCACAGACTTTGCAGCCCTTGCCGCCGCAGACGGAACAGGCCATATCAACTTCAAAGCTCGGCTCGGTAAACGGGAAGAAGCTGGGCCGTAACCTTATCTTTACTTCCTGGCCATATAGGCGTTTGAAAAATTCAAGTATCACCGCTTTAAAATTTCCGACTGATATTTCCTTATCCACCATTAAACCCTCTATCTGATAAAATTGGCAGTCGTGGGAGGCATCTGTGGCGTCTCTCCGGAAAACACGACCCGGCACGATGACGCGCAAAGGCGGCTGGTGTTTTTCCATATAGCGCACCTGCATAGGCGAGGTCTGGGTGCGCAGAACGTGTTCCTCGTCAATATAAAAAGTGTCCTGCATGTCGCGGGCGGGATGATCTTTGGGCACGTTGAGTGCTTCAAAATTATAAAAATCCGTTTCCAGCTCCGGCCCCTGAACAACTGAAAATCCCAGCGACTGGAAAATTTCTTCGACTTTGCGCAAAATCAAAGTTAAGGGATTCAAATGCCCCTTGGCCAGTTTGTGGCCGGGCGCGGAAATATCAACCCATTCTTTTTTTTCTTCAAAAACCGCTTTTATTTCTTTTTTTCGCCGCTCCAGCGTTGAAGCCAATTCGTGTTTGAGCTGATTGGCGGCCGCGCCGATCTGGCCGCGCATCTCTTCTGACAGCTCTTTTAGCTGCTTTAAAACCTCCGTCAAGCTTCCCTTGCGGCCCAAATACTTTATTTCCAATTTTTCTAATTCTTCAAGATTTTTGGCGCCCAACACTTCTTTCAGCGCCAAATCCCTAAGTTCTTTTATGTCCATACCAGGTAGTAGAAATTCGGCAATATAAAATTAGGGCTGCCAGGCAACAGCCGAATTTCTACTACCTGGCATAAAACAAAATCTATCCCGTTACATCCGCCCTAAATAACGGGTTGTTTGAAATAATTTTCATCTTATATTTCCATTATTCCTTTACCTAAAATAAAAATTTATGGATGTAATGGGATTAACTAGGGCAGAAAACTGCATTTTCCCCTGCCCAAATCAGCTGTCAATTAGCTTAAATATCTACATTTATTTTATCACGTTTTATCGTTAAAAGCAATCCCCAAATTGATAAAAAATTGAGCCCCAAAAGCTTTAATTTGGGGCGAAACCCCGCACCGACCCGCCTTGACGGGTCTGGTGCGCGGGCAGCAACGATGCTGTCATAAATGGCCTAACAGAGCCAAAATACGTCTACTCCTGTTTGCGCAACGCGAAGAATTCGGCCGCCAGAACCAGCATCAACAAAATCAAGCCGCTTCCCCACCAAAAAACGCGATATGTCCGCAAAAATAAAGTGCCGGCCAAAAGCATGGCCAGAAGCGTTCCCTGCCTGAAAGATGTCTTTAAAAATTGCAGTGGCGCGGGGTTTTTGTATTTTTTTGCCCGGAATAAAAAACCGGCCAGACTAAAAAGGCCGGTCAGGCCGATAAACAAACTGAAAAATAAAAGACTGATCAGCAAAGCATCAATGCCCTGCGGCGAAAACAGACTTATTACCAGCAAAAACGACGCCAGCGCCAAAACCGTGGTAAAAATAATTCCGGCCAGATAAAGTTTCAGGGTCATATATATATTTTACCCGAAAACACCGATTCTTTCAAACGGGATAAACGCTGCCCGCTTGCTTATCTTTGATTTTTAATGTAAAATACAGGAGTATTTTATAGCGGGGTAGAGAAGTAGTCCCGAAAATTAAAAATCGAAGATTTTATAATTTTCGAGGATCCTCGATTTTGTAATTCCGCTTACGGCGGAAACAAAATCGGGATATCTCGGTTTGCTATTTTGGAATACACGGTATATATTCTAAAGAGTCTGAAAAATAATCGATATTATATTGGACAGACTGATAACTTAGAAAAAAGACTAAAGGAGCATAATTCTGGTAAGTCGAGAGCAACTAAACATGGAGCACCGTGGACATTGATGCATAAGGAAATATACGACTCAAGAAAGGAAGCTATGAAAAGAGAGCTAAAATTAAAACGAATAAAGAAACGAAAATACATAGAAAACCTTATAGCGGGGTAGAGAAGTAGTATCTCGGGGGTCTCATAAGCCCCAGACCCGGGTGCAATTCCCGGCCCCGCAACACTTTTGATTTAACATAGCGCCGAGGATTAAATGGTGACAGTGTTTAATTTTGGCGTTATATTTATTTTAACGAGGCAGGGTAGCTCAATTGGTAGAGCGTGGGACTCATAAGCCCAAGGTCGTGGGTTCGATCCCCACCCCTGCTACAATGATTAAAAAAATCAAAGGAAAATATGTGGTTTTGAGCGAACGCACCAGAAGGAAATTCGGGACTTACAAAACCTTAAAAGAGGCCAAAATTCGTCTGCGGCAAGTTGAATATTTTAAACATTTAAAAAAACAATAATTTATGGACCGTTAGTGTAGCCTGGTCTAACACGTCTCCCTGTCACGGAGAAGATCGCGGGTTCAAATCCCGCACGGTCCGCCAGTTGGTAAAAGAAGAGTTTGGCTCGCCCGCTACGCGGGCTCGCCAGCCGATTTTCGGTTCAAAATCAAATTTTTTGCCTTTCAAAATAAAGTTCGAGCCGACATTTTTTAGAAATTGACGGATTTCCGTTTTATCGCCTTGCGACAATATAATTTTGGCTTGGCTACTCAATAAAATCACTTCTTTTATCGGTTCGAGCCAATTATTTCCCGTTTGTTCAAAATCTTTAATTTTTTGCTCAATGTCCAGTTTTTCGTTAAGCATTTTTTGTTTCTTGGCTTGATATTCTTCGGGTGTAATTCCTTTACCCTCAATAAATAAATCAAGCAGTTTGTCCATTCTTTGCTCAACTTCAATTTTTTCTTTTTGGAGATTTTGAACAAACACTTTCGTTTCTTCTCTCGCTTGCTCTTTTTCTTTGTCTATCTCGACAAGCATATTGTTTGCCCAATCGTTAGGCAAAGAAACTTTTTGAATAATCCCTCTCATTTGTTCAACAAGATTTTCTTCCCGCAAATATTTTTCCTCGCACTTTTGCTTTTTCTTGGTGCAACGGTAATAGTTATGCCCCTTTTGTGTTTCCGCAGTTATCAAACAACCGCAATTTCCGCAACGCATTAGACCAGAAAAAGCAAACTCGTGTTTTCGCTCTCTTTTCTTTTTGCCTCGGTTATTCATTACTTGTTGAACAGAATCAAAAAGTTTCTTGGAAATGATTGGCTCGTGCGTGCCTTGATAGATTTCGCCGTTAAATTTGAAAACTCCATAGTAAAAAGGATTTTTCAACATTCGCTGGACACAGGAACAGGAAAGAACATTGCCTTTGTAGCTGTCTATCCCGGTATCAGCCAAAAACTGCTTGATAGATTTTAGGGTATATTCGCCCGTTGTGTAAAACTCAAAACATTTTTTAATCACTGGCGATTTTTCTTTGTCGGTATCAATCGCTTTTGTTTTGTGGTTGTTCAAATAGCCCAGTGGCGCGAAGCCGGGCCAAATTCCTTTTCGCAGTTTTTGGCGGTGTCCTCGTTTGATATTTTCGGAAAGGTTATCAATGTAGTATTTGCTTTGGCCAAAGGCAATGTTCATCATAAATTTTCCTTGCGGCGTGCTATCAAACCAAAATGTGGGAAATTTCAAATCTTTTATCTTTCCTGTGTCCAGTAGATAAATTATTTTTCCGCCGTCAATGGAATTACGGGCTAATCTATCCGGATGCCAAGCCAAAATTCCGCTGGCTTCGCCAGCGCAAATCCGATCAAGCATTTCGCCGAAAATTTTTCGGCCAGGTTCTTTGGCGGTTTGCGCCTCGCACAGCGAGGCGACGATTTCAAGTTTTTCTTTGACGGCAAATTCTTTTAATTCGGAGAGTTGAGATTCAAGACTCAAAACCTGTCTTTCTTCGCTGTCCGTAGATTTTCTTGTGTAAATAAAATATTTCATATTCTTAAAAGATTAAAATTCGGAAAGCCCGCTTCTGGCGTTCCGCTTTGCGAAACAAAGGCAAAAAATTTGATTTTGAACCGAAAATCGGCTGGCGAGCCCGCGTAGCGGGCGAGCCAAACTCTTCTTTTACCAACTGGCGGTGTCTGTTTGAAAATATCCGAACCGAAATTGCGAACGATTGGCTCGGCGGGCGGAATTCCCCCCAAACCCCCTTTCCGCCCGCCTCGCCTTGAAGCGGAAGCGAAAAGGCAAACCGCCAAAGAACCTGAAAAAATGTCGGCTCGAATTTTATTTTGGCCAGAAGCGGGCTTTTCGAATTTTTATTGATTAAATTCATTTTATTTGGTAGTATTACATTGGAGATAAAATTCTCATATACTATAATACTACCAAAACTTTATTTATATGACAAGTGGAAAAATCATCAGCGAAAACATTAAGAAACTGCGTGCCAAACTTGGCTTGACGCAAGACGATTTAGCCAAGAAAGCGGACATAAAATATACAACACTTATGAAAGTTGAAAGTGGTGCAGTAAATAAGCCAAGCGTTCAAACTATGGCAAAAATCGCCAAAGCATTGGGTGTTGCCATAGAAGATTTGTTAAAATAGTTAAAGGTCGGGATAAAAATAACTTAATAAAATTTTACTTATGAAAAAAATTATTTTAATTAGCATTGTTGTAATAGTTCTAGCGGCCACGGGCTTTGTTATATTTAAACAATCAAGTACCCCGCCACAAAATCCGCCAGGCGGCGAACCCAACAGTTTCAACCTTGTTTTTAAGTATGGAGTCGGAGCTAAAAATGAACTGAATACTTTTAACCAAACCTATACTAAAGATATGGTAATGGACCCTTCGGTAACGGTAAAAATGGTTCTTTCAAACAACGAACTCAATAATATTTATCAAAAAATAAATGATTTAAAGTTGTTCAATGAAAGTACAGAACCCGAAGGAAATATGATGGTTACGCCTTGCTCAAGCTACTATCTGAAAGTTCAGATTAATTCTGAGCAAAAAGAATTATCCTGGGATAATTGTCGGGGAAGGATTAGTGATAAATTCCAACAGTTCTCAAGCTATATTATCCAAATTATTGAATCGAAAGACGAATATAAAAAATTGCCAGCACCAAAAGGTGGATATCTTTAATTATATTGAAAAAGAATTTGCCGCCAAGGAAAAACTTGAAATCGTCCTTTTCGCTTCTGCTTTCGGGCGAGGCGGGCGGAAGGGGGGTTTGGGGGGAATTCCGCCCGCCGAGCCAATCGTTCGCAATTTCGGTTCGGATATTTTCAAACAGACACCGCATATTAATTCAAAACCCCGATTACTTCGGGGTTTTGAATTAATTTAAAATGGTAAAATTGACCATTAAGAAGTTGCTTGTGGAGGGGTTCCTGGGGAAGCGGCTGTCTGAACGCCTTGCATATAAGCTGATTTTCCAAAAGCTAAAATTGGGTAGAAGATAAAAGGCAATAGGATAAGACCGAGAGTAAACCCGCCGCCTTTTCCGAAAGCTAATGCCATATTATAAATCACAATGATAGAAATAACGATATTGACAAATGGAATAAAATACAAAATTATCCACCAAATTGGTTTTTTTGCTATCTGGAGCATAATGATCGTGTTATAAATTGGTATAATTGCAGCCCAGCCGGGTTTGCCTGCTTTTTTGAAAATTATCCACATTGAAACAATTATTAAAATAAATATAGCCCAAAAAAGTAAACTATAGATCAAGGAGAAGGTACCGCTAAACCATGAAGGGCACTCAACCGACTTTCCGTTAACTATACAAGTAGCAGTAGCTGCGCCGTATAGAGCAGAAACTCCAGAATATGCGCTAGCTAGTAAATAAGATAAAGTATTTGTCATATTTTGTGAATTTAATTATTGTGGCTTATACTATTATTATAGAACATTAGACCAAAGAAACAAAAATTTTATCCACAGTTATTAATCTATTTTCGTACATCGCCAGGCTTTTTTGTTTTGCCTGTGCAATACTTTTCTTAACGAACTCCCCTATGTCTGTTAAAATAGAGACACAGGTTTATGATTATTTTTGACTATTTTCTCTGGCACTATTTGCAAGCGCCAAAAAAATACCTTCAAATCTGGGGGAATTATTTGCGTTTTTTTGTCGGCTATTTTGTCCCCGTTCCCCAGCTTTTAAGAACTCTTCTTTCCCCCTGGAAACGGGACGTGGTTTCTTACGGCCGCGGTTTTGAGCTGAAAAAATTCATTGAGACTTTCCTGCTAAATCAGGTCAGCCGGATTATCGGCGCGGTGGTCAGGACCATCGTTATCGTTTTTGCCCTGTTCCTTGAAATGTTTGCCTTGATTTTCGGATTCGTGGGCTTTATCTTCTGGATTGGCTGGCCGTTTTTTCTGGCCGGGTCTTTTGTTTCCGGAATCTATCTTCTTTTCCAACCCGGGCTGATAAAAGCGGCTACTTTGTTTATTGTCGCTTTTGATCTGACGACAATTTTTGTTTTTTATTTGACCTACCAGAAATCAAAAAAGAAGATGCCCCAGCAGATGAACCTGCCCGAGATTCTGGAACAAGACTGGGCCGATATGATATGGAAGAGGCTGGGCATCAATCCCGAGCAGGTGCCCCAGGATGTCAAAGACCAGCCCGAAATTTATCTGGATAAATTTTTGCAACAAAACGGAATAGAGAAAGAGGATTTTTCTTATGTTCTCCAATGGTATATAACGGAGCAGAGCTATCGGCAACAAAGAAAAAAATTCTGGCAGAAAGAAAATCTTTTTGCCAAAGGCGGAATTGGCCGAACCTGGCTCTATGGCTGGACAGTCAATTTGGATAAATATTCTTCAGAACTGGGAAATCTGCAAGACTCGCGTCATCTGATTGGCCGGAGAATCGAAGTTGAGTCAATCGGAAGAATTCTTCTTAAAAGCGGCCAAAGCAATGTTTTGGTGGTTGGCGATCCAGGCGTTGGCAAAAGAACACTGGTCAGACAATTTGCCCGGCTTGTCAAACAAGGCCGAACTGCCTCTTCTCTCGCCTTTCGGAGGGTGCTTGAGCTTGACTTGAACTCGGCCCTGGCTGGCCTCAATAATGAAGGCCAAACCAAGGAAAGGCTGATTCGTATTTTCAACGAAGCATCTGGGGCCGGCGACATTATATTGGTAATTAATGATTTTCATAATTTTGTCTCTCCCGAAAAAAATATTATTACAATTTTAATGCAATATATTGAACGTTCCTCTTTTCAATTAATAGCCACAACCACCTATGATAGCCTTCATAACCAAATCGAAAAAAATCCCGCGCTGCTGAAATTCTTTGAAAAAGTGGAAGTTAAAGAGCCGGACCTGACTCACGCGTTAATGATATTACAGGACAGTATAGGCGACCTGGAAAAAAGAACGGGCAAAATGATTAGCTATCAGGCTTTGAAAGAAGTCATCAAAACATCCGATCAATATATCGGCGACGTGCCAATGCCAGAAAAAGCCCTGGACCTCCTAGAAGAAACGGCCATTTATGTTGCCGGCAACACGCAAGATTATTTTGTTTTGCCAAAACATGTTGATTTAGTTATCTCCCAGAAAATCGAGATTCCGGTCGGAGAACTGCAAGCCACCGAAAAAGAAAAACTGATAAATCTGGAAGGTTTTATCCATAAAAGAGTCGTCAATCAAGAAACTGCTGTCAAAGAAATCGCATCCGCCATGCGCCGAGCCAGGCTTTCCATTGCTGCTAAAAACCGGCCGATGGGCACATTTTTGTTTCTCGGCCCCACGGGAGTCGGCAAAACAGAAACTGCCAAGGCCCTGGCCGAAGCTTATTACGGAGCCGAAGGCAAAATGCTCAGATTTGACATGTCCGAATATCAGGGCGTCACCGCGCTTGAGCGGATGATCGGCTCCGCTGTCACCCAAACTCCCGGCGTTTTAACTACGGCGGCGCGAGAAGATCCTTTTTCACTCCTTCTGCTGGATGAAGTAGAAAAGGCGGATTTAAATATCTTAAATTTATTTTTGCAGGTTTTAGATGAGGGCTGGCTGACCGATGCCCTCGGCCATAAAGTCAGCTTCCGCAATATGATTATTATCGCCACCTCCAACGCCGCCGGAGAGATGATAAGAGAAATGGTCCAGCAAAATGTCAGTCCCGATAATTTCAGACAGAAAATATTGGACTACATCCAGCAAAATAATATTTTCCGGCCGGAATTTTTGAATCGTTTTGACGGAATTATTATCTTTCAGCCTCTTTCCCAGGAAAATCTGCTAAAGGTTTCCGCCCTGCAACTGGATAATTTATCAAAGCGCATGGCGGCTCAAGATTATATTTTTATACCCAATCCCGATCTAATAGCAAAAGTTGCTCTTCTTGGATATGACCCGACTTTTGGCGCCAGAACCATGAAAAGAGTCATTCAGAATAAAGTTGAGGATTTGATAGCCAAAAAAATGCTTAAAAATGAACTCCAAAAAAAGGTGCCTTTTGAGATTAAAGCCGAAGAAATAGAATAAAAAATCCCAAATTTGAAAATTAAAAATCCCCTTTCATGAAGGGGAAATTTTATTTTTACAAAACACCTTATAAAAATTATAATACTTCCAGTTCCTTCAGCGCTTCCTCAAAAGAAGCGACCGCTGTTTCTACCTGTTCTTTTGTGACAATAATATCTTTTTGATGGACGACCAAATCTCTTAAACGGTGCGCTTCAACAATGCCCTCATATGATTTCAATTGCTGGCTGCCCAGCTGCTCAAGGCGCTCGCCCATGTCTTTGCCTTCCAGCCCCATTCTTTTTAAAACGTCATCCAACATATTATCTGCTTCAATTATCGCCAGCTTCAAGCTTGCTTCGTCGTTCTTTTCAATACGGTCATGAATTTTTTCCCAATCTTTTTTCATGCGTTCGGGCAGCTTTGCTTTGCGAAAAGAATCCAGGCTTTCCTGCACCCACCAGGTGGCGCGAGACCGCGACAACAAAATAAGCATTGAAAAAATAAGCAATGTTGAGATCGAATAAGAAATTACCCTAGCCCAAAATACAATCCCCAAAAATTCCGGCGATTGAAAATAATTGGCTATTTGATCAAAAAAATCAAGAGGAGAAAACATTATAAATTTTTTTCAAATGCTAATGCGGTTTGAAATATTAACGGCTCGCTAAATTGCGGCCCGATTATTTGCAGAGAGACCGGCAACCCGTCAGTTTCCCCGCAGGGCATAGACAACGCAGGCACGCCGGCCAAATTTATTGGTACCGTGTAAATATCTGACAAATACATTTTGATAGGGTCCTCAATCTTTTCGCCGATTTTAAACGCTGGAGTTGGCGAAATTGGCGTCATTATTAAGTCAACCTCTCCAAATGCGTTCTCAAAATCTTTTTTGATTAAGGTCCGGACCTTTTGGGCTTTTAAATAATATGCGTCATAATAGCCGGCCGAAAGAGTATATGTGCCAAGCATAATCCGCCGCCTTGGTTCGTCACCGAATCCTTCCTGTCTCGTTTTCAAATAACCATCCAATAGATTTTCGCCTGCAAGCGACAAACCGTATTTAATGCCGTCATACCGAGCCAGGTTGGCTGAAACTTCCGAAGGCATAATGATATAATAGCAAGCCAGAGCGTATTCTGAATGCGGCAGACTCACTTCTTTTACTTTTGCGCCCATCTGCTCAAATTTTTTAATAGCTCCTAAAACTATTTTTTCTACGTCTTTATCTAAGCCTTTCGCAAAATATTCTTTGGGCATACCGATTCGCAAATTCCGAATTTTGAATTCTAGGTTTGAACTTTGCCCGCCCTCGTCCGCCGGTTGGCGGATCGGGCGAGGCCGAGGAACTTTGAACTTTGAACTTAAATCAACAGAAGTTGAATCAAGCCTATCTTTGCCCCTAATCGCCTCAAAAACCGTTTGACAATCTTGGACGCTCTTTGTTATCGGCCCTATCTGGTCAAGCGAAGAAGCCATCGCCATTAATCCAAAACGGGAAACCGCACCGTAGGTCGGTTTAAGCCCCACCACCCCGCAAAAAGAGGCCGGCTGACGAATAGAGCCCCCGGTGTCCGAGCCCAGCGCATAAATGGTTTCGTTCGCCGCCACGGCCGCGGCCGAGCCGCCAGAAGAGCCGCCAGGCACGCGCTCCAAATCATGCGGATTTTTCGTTTTCTGAAAAGCCGAATTTTCAGTTGAAGAACCCATCGCAAACTCATCCATATTTGTTTTGCCTAAAATTACCGCATCCGCTTCTTTTAGCTTTGTTATGACGGTCGCGTCATAGGACGCAATGTAGTTTTCCAAAATTTTTGAACCGGATGTGCATCTGAATCCTTTAACTAAAATATTGTCCTTGATGGCAACCGGAATGCCAGCCAGCTCGCCTAATTTTTCTCCTTTAGCTCTTCGCTCATCAATTTCTTTCGCGGTTTGAAACGCTAAATCTTCGGCTAATAAAAGATAGGCTCCAATATCGGAGTCTTTCTTTTTAATCTGACCAAAAACAGCCTGAGTCAATTCAAGAGATGAAAATTCTTTATTCTTGAGACCTTCCGCTGATTGTGAGATTGTCAGTTCGTTTAAGGACATCTATTTATAAATTACTAATTGACCTAATTTCTAATTGCTCTAATCAAATCCCAACAACTGAATATCTAATGACCAAATATTATTTGGGATTTGAGGATTAGGATTTATTTAGGTTAATTAGATTAATTAGAAATTAGAAATTTACTCTAATACTCTTCTAACTTTAAAAAATCCCGATTCCCTGGCCGGCGCATTTTTCAAAATACCTTTTTTCATCTGCTCGTCCTCACAAAGAGGGTCTGTCTGGTCTTGCCGCAAAATATTAATTGTTCCGGTAATCTGGGCCGTCGGTTCGGTATCTTTGGTGTCTATTTCGTTTAATTTTGCTACAAAATCCAAAATTGCCTCAAGTTCCCTTTCAAACTTTTTTTCTTCCTCTTCTGCTAAACCGAGCCTGGCTAATTTTGCGATGTGTTTGACATCAATCATATTAGTGTAAAATGCAAAAATTAAAATGTCATGCCTTAGGCAGATCTCCCGAAGGGGTGACAAAATGACAATCTAAAATTTTTAAATCATCAGAAAATTTGCTTAAGCAAATTTTCTGATACCTAAATTTTACATTTTGATATTTACATTTTAAATTATTTTATAATCCTTAAAAACTCTTCCTCCCCAATTATCTTAATTCCCAGCTCCTTAGCTTTATCATACTTTGAACCGGGATTTTCGCCAACTATCACCAAATCAGTATTTTTTGAAACCGAAGACGCAATGTCTCCCCCGCGTTCCCGAACGGCTTGTTTTGCCTGCTCTCTGGTCAATAAAACAAGCTCCCCCGTCAAAACAATTATCATACCTGCCAGCGTCTGTTTCTTTTTAATTACTTTGGGATTCTCAATTTTTATGAATTTTAATAACCGATTGAGAGCTTTCTTATTCCTATTATTATTAAACCACTCAAAAATACTTCTGGCCACTACTTCCCCGATATTGGAGATAGAATTCATTTGGTCAAGCGAAGCCTTTTTTAATTTTCCGATGCTGCCAAAGTGATTTGCCAGGTCCAGCGCCGTTTCTTCGCCAACGTGCAAAATGCCCAAAGCATTCAAAAAACGGGCCAGTGATACATTCCTGCTTTGCTCAATAGATTCAATTAAATTCTTGGCAGATTTTTCCGCAAATCTGGCAAGCGGTTCCAGGTCCCCTTCTTCTAAATCATAAATATCCGAGGGTTCTCCAATCAATCCTTCGCGCATCAGCTGATCTAATATTTTTTCACCCAGGCCTTCAATGTTCATGGCCGGCTTGGAAACAAAATGCATCAGTCGCCGGCGATTAACAGCGTAACAATTTTTATTGGCGCACCGGTAAGCGACTTCGCCCTCTGCCCTGACAACGGCCCCGCCGCACATGGGGCAGCGACGCGGCATATGGAATTCTTTTTCTTTGCCGGTTCTCATTTTTGTCAAAACTTTGACAACATCGGGAATAACATCCCCTGCCCGTTGCACAATAACCGTATCGCCTATCTTAATTCCCAGGCGCTTTATTTCATCCATATTGTGCAAAGTGGCGTGTCTGATTGTCACGCCGCCGACTGCCACGGGCTTAAGAACGGCTACCGGAGTTAAAGTTCCGGTTCGGCCGACGTTAACAATGATATCTTCAACGACAGTGGTCGCTTCTTTGCCCGAAAACTTATAAGCAATCATCCAGCGCGGCGCTTTTCCCACCACGCCCAATTTTTTTTGGAGGCTGTTCTCGTTGACGACAACGACCACTCCGTCGCATTCAAAGAAGAGCTTCTCGCGATTTTTTGTCCAATGCTCGTGAAATTTAATAACTTCGTCCAAATTTTTACAATATTTATTTTCAGGAACTGTTTTAAAACCCAGAAGCCCCGCGATTTCGTGCTCCTGCTCGTGTTTTTTTTGGCCAAGATCGGTGACCAATTGATAAATATAGCAGTCAAGGCGGCGCGAAGCGGTGATTTTGGAATCAAGCTGCCTGATTGAGCCGGCCGCGCCGTTTCTGGGATTGGCGAGCATCGCCTTGCCTTCTTTTTTGTATTTGCGATTTAGTTCCTCAAAAACTTTTTTTGTCATAATCGCTTCGCCCCGCACTTCTATTTTTCCTTTCTGACAGGAATGAACTATCTTTTCAATTTCCTGTTTGCCAAACCCCGCCTTTTTCAACTCCGCTTCCGGCGGTATTCTCAGCCGCAAAGGAATCGCCTCTACGGTCTTTAAATTTTGAGTGACATCTTCCCCGATTTTTCCGTCGCCCCGCGTCGCCCCTCGCGCGAAAACGCCGTTTTCATACACCAGGGAAACCGCCAGACCATCCATTTTCAGCTCGCAAAAATAATCAAGGCTGGAACTGGGAATTATTTTTTGAATCCGCTCCTGCCAGGCTGCCAACTCCTCTTTTCCAAACGCGTCGCCCAAAGACAGCATCGGAAGCAAATGAGCAACTTTGACAAATTTATCAAGCGCTTCTCCTCCGACGCGCTGGGTGGGGCTGTCGGAAGTGATTAAATCGGGAAATTTAAGCTCCAGTTCTTCAAGTTCATTTTTAAGCGAATCAAAAGCCGCATCGGAAATATCAAGCTTATCCAAAACATGATACATATAACGATGATAATTTATTTCTTCCTTTAATTTTTTAATTCTTTGCTTTGGCTCTTGCTTGGTCATTTAAGTTGAATATAAAAAAGACAGTTATTTGCAATAAAAAACTGTCTTCATTATACAAACTTTTGCTTAAATTATCAATTTTTACGGCAACCAAGTTATCTGAATTCTACGAAAAGTATTAACATATTGACCAATGGAATTAATACCAGACGAATCCCAACTTACGTTAAAGGTTGCATTGCTAGAAAAAAGGGTAGCTGAATAATTTCCGCTTTGTACCGAAGGATCTGGTTTAATCATCTGATAAAGAGCGTATTCTGAACCCGCCTCGGCCGCATAATAGGCCGGCCCTGTTTGAAAAACAAAACTGGACATTTTAAGTTCGTTGATAAAAATTGATGCCAGGCCCAATCCCACCAGAAGAATTACTCCTAAAATTAAAAGTGTCAAAAGAATTGCCGTTTGCCCTTTTTGTCTATTTTCTTTTAGGGTCTTAAAAATATTCATATTAATATTTTCTGCTGGTGACTGTATTTTGAATTATTATTTCCGGCTGGCTGGCACTGGCCGGCGTTACCCGCAAAACAATTGTTACCCGCGGCTGTTCATTTGATTGTTTTTTCACAGAAAACTGGCCATTAATATTAACCTGTGAACTGCTAATTTCTTGTGGCGCTCCTTCGCCTGGATCGTTCTTTGAAGTCTGATGCCTGATAATTTTACTACTTTGAAATTTATAAGTAACTTTCTGATTTTCTTGATTAATTATTACTAAATTATAGCCATTGCCGGTAGCAGAATAAATTTCACTCATCCTGATTTCTTTAATCATCGCCTCCATTAAATACCTCGCATTATCTTGAAGATTTTGATTGATAAAACCGCTTCTTTGGTTTTTAATCGTGGTTAAAAAAATAGAAACTACTATCATTAAAACGACTAAAAATATAGCTGAGGCAACCATCAGTTCAATCAATGTCAATCCTTTGTTATTAAATTTAAACAGTCTTGCTTTACTCATTTTATTCTATTCGTATTTTTTATTAATACTGCCAATTGTACAAACGGTCCTCAATTATTATTGAATGGGAACCGCCAAATCCTTGCCAAGTGACCTCAGATACCACTCCCAAGCTTTCTCCAACCGGAACAGAATTATCAACATTTGGCATAATAATTATTCTGCGAGTAAATTTGCTTGGCTGGCCAGTGCCATTATATCTATAATAACCATTGCCGTCTATTTTTAATGGATTGCCCGAATAGGGCGCTAATTGATCACTATCATATTGCGCCTCATAAGCAGTTGCGGCAAATGGATTTAACCCTTCATTCCAAGGTCGAGGTGGATTGGCCACCCAATTTGTATCCCGAATCGCCCTGACGATTTCAACTCCTTCCTGAGCTAAATTAACAGCGGTGAATTTATCGTTGCTAAGCCGGCTGGCGATTAGCACATACCAAAGCAAACCGACCACTGCCATCAAACCGACGACAATAATGCCAATGGCAAAAATCACATCCATTAAGGTAAAGCCAGATTTTAAAAATTTTGCCCTCATTTTATTGTAAATTGTCTGGCTACGCCAGATCTCACGGAGCGAGAAAAATTTGAAATTGAAAATTGAAAATTTTTTCATATTATTGTCTGTCTATCTTTCCGTATTGGGTAACGCTTACCGTTATTTCCGCGCCTGTGTCAGTCCTGGTTAAAACAATCTGAATCTCTTCATTATTGGCATCATCATTAATACAGGTTTTTGGACTAGGCGGTCTAAAAAAAACATGCTTGCCGTTTATGGCGACGCCGGTATAGCTGGTATAGCTGCCGCCTTTATATATTTTTACTTCTTTGATTGAAACACCGGTGGAAAAATTAAAAGTGCCTAAATCAGACTCAGCGCCACTTGGGCAACCATCGGGATTACTACCGTTATACAAAAATATTTTATAAGAATTTCCATCTATAATTCTAACGCCATATCCGCCAATAGTAGTAAAGTTGGGCGCCTTATAACCTGAAATAGCCATGCCTTGAACTTGCCTAATATCAGAAACCAGTTTCTGGGCCGATTGCTCCAACGCATATGTTTTTTGCCCTTGCCGATAATTAGCCAAAACCAAAATACTTATTATCGCAATAATAGCTATAACCACCAACATCTCAAAAAGAGTAAAACCCTTCTGACGTTTGAACATTATACTTATTTTTACTTATCAATTTCAATTATATAATATAATCCCGATAAAAAGAACTAAGTTATCCACACAATTTTAAAGATGCTAAAAATAACCCCCATCTCCAATTTAAAGTTTAAATTATTAAATTAATATATCTAATTAAAATCTTCTCGCTCAAAAGCATTATTAAAAATGTATTGGCTGCCAAAAATGTGCCAAAGGGAATTTCGGATTTCATTTTTGCCCTGCCCGCCAAAATCAGGCCCAGGCCGACCAAGGCTCCAGAAACAAAAGCAAGCAGCAAAGCCCCCAAGATTTGCGGCCAGCCAAGAACTAAACCCATCAAAAAGGCAAATTTAACATCGCCCAAGCCCATGCCCTTCCCTCTTGTAACAAGCACTATCGCCAAAAAAAAAGCTGAAGCGGCTATGGCAGACAACAACGGATTCAATAATATTTTAAAATCCAAAATCTTTACCCCGTTAGATGCAAGGCTATCTAACGGGGCGAGTCCTAAATCCGAGAAAAATCCCAGATTTAAAATCCCAAATAATTTAAAAACGAAAAATCCGATTATCCCTGTCAGAATAATTTCGTCCGGAATAATGAAATATTTTAAATCAGAAACAAAAATGACAATCAAACAAGAAGTAATAAATAATAAATAAATTAAATTTATGACGTCCGATATCGATAGATTAAAATTAAAAATTGACAAAAATAAAAATACAAATAAAATTCCAGTCGCCGCTTCGACTATCGGATACTGCCAAGAGATTTTTTCTCCGCAATAACGACATTTACCTTTAAGCCATATAAAGCTTAAAACCGGCATCAAATCTTTCCAGCCCAATTGATGGGCGCACTTGGGGCAATGGGAACGGCCGCCAATCCTGAACCCCGTACCGTGCTTGCCTAAGTTCTGGTGCGGGGCTTCTCCGCTGTCCGACCCAAGCCGGAAAACTTGTCCTGAGCCGAGTCGAAGGATCAAAACATTCAAGAAGCTCCCCACGCAAAGGCCGAATATAAATATAAAAAAATAAAACATTATTTTATTAGATACCGTTAATTAAATCGTTTTCTATTTATTACCATTCTAAGCAACAATTTATTGCATTTGCACCATTTGAACCCGGATCTTTTGAAGTTGTCCTTATACCATATGGATTAGCCAAAATATAATCGCTTGTTGCCTCTTCTTGAACCCAAACACAAAAACAATTAGTCGGTGAATTTCCATTTCCGTATTTCCAGTAATAAGTACTGCCGCCCGGATCAACCGGAGCATTAGCAATGTATTTATTTAGCCCGCTGTTATTCCACCTAGTGGCGGTAATTGATTGCTGATTTTTTGATATATTAGGGTAAGAATTTGGTTTTGCATCATCATAAAATAAAGCCATGGCTTTGGAAATTTGCGTCATATCGCTCCATCGCCGGGCATCGCGCGCCTTTCCCCTGGCAGTATTTAAAGTAACCAAAACCATGGTCGCCAAAATGCCGATAATGGCGATAACCACCAAAAGTTCAATTAAAGTGAACCCCGTTAGAAATCTACTCCGTTTATTTGCGTCTTGCCCTGTTAACAATTTGTTCTTTGAGATTTCTAACGGAGTGAAGGCACTTTTTTTAGATTTCTTTTTTCTTAAAAAGTCCGGCATTCCTGTTTGTTATTTTAATTATATCAGGAAATGACGATTAAAAACAGCCTCTTTAAAAAGGCTGCTTTTTGAAAGTTAGGATAAATAAATTAGAGCGAATAGCAGTTTGCGACTGTCGGCGGGGTTTGTGTCTGCTTAACTCCTGTCGGATTAGCCAGAACATAAGTTGCGGTAGTTGGAACCTCCAATAATCCCCAAACACAAAATCTTGTGGTCGGCTGGCCGGTGTCGGTCCAATAATACCGCAAATCCGGCGGTCCAGCGCTATTGGTCGGGTCAAGCTGAACTACACTCATAAAGGGTGCGAGAGCTGTAGAACTAGCAGGAATAACAACTGCATTGTTATCAATATCGGGGTAAGAGGGGGGTTTTTGGGTATCGTAATACATCTCCATAGCCACTGAATACTGATGCATATCTGTATTGCGCCTGGCGTCTCTCGCTTTGGTACGGGCAGTTGACAACACCACAAGAACAATAGTGGCCAAAATTCCGATAATGGCAATAACGACTAAAAGCTCAATTAATGTAAAGCTATTCTTATTTTTTTTATCTCTTGACATTTCTAAAAAATATTCAGAAAACGAAATTTTAAATTTATTGACTGCAGCTAGGCACGTCTGTTGGCGCCGCGCTAATTTCTTTGCTTCCGTTTTGATTGGCTAAAATATAATTTGTATCTGTTTCCTTCTGGACCCAGACGCAATAAGTTACTCCGTCATCACCCGCATCAGAACAATAATATGTATTACTGCTCGGATCGGTCGGAAATGTGGACAAAAAGGTATCGGTTCCTTTTACTATAGTTGCGATATTCGCGGTGGCACAGTCGGTATAAAAACTGTCTGGCCAATCGATAGTAGCGCCTGCATCTCCTGCGCCTGCGTAAGAAGAAGTGTTGGCATCATAATACATTTCCATAGCTAAGGAAATTTGATGCATATCCGAAGAACGCCGGGCATCTCTGGCTTTGGCTCGAGCAGTATTTAAAGCAACCAAGACAATTGTGGCTAAAATACCGATAATGGCGATAACAACCAAAAGCTCTATGAGGGTGAACCCTTTTTTCTTTTTTGTTTTTAGCATATTTTTAGTTATTGAATAATTAGCTGTTTTTGTATCTGAAAAGTTTCTAGATAAAATTATAACGCGCTACAAGCGGCAAGGGTTAAAGGAGCAGCTCCGGCTTTTTTGGTCCCGTTTTGGTTAGAAACTATGACACCGGTATCAGGAGATTCATACGTAGCCCATGTGCAATAAACCTGATCTGTATTACTAAACCAGTTATAACTAGCACCGCTTGAGGGATCCAGGGGAACAACCGTCATAAAAGTGGAAATGGCAGTCGGCATAGCTGCGCCTGTCCAATATTTAGAAGTGCCGCCTCCACAAGTGGCAGCATCATAACACATCTCCATGGCTAGGGCGATCTGATGCATATCAGATGAACGTCTGGCATTTCTCGCTTTAGCACGGGCGGTATTTAATGAGACCAGCACGATTGTTGCCAGAATGCCGATAATGGCAATAACAACCAATAATTCAATTAAGGTGAAACCTCGTTTTTTCTTTTTTTTCTTTGCCATTTTTTTAATTGTTAATGTTAATAATTATAACTTGCTATCTAAATTATAACACACAATATTTTTAAAAGAAATTGGGGTTTTCCACAATTGCCAGAAGTTAACAAAAATACAAAAACAGCTATCAAAAGAAGGCTGTTTTTGTATCTGAAAAGTTTCTAGATAAAATTATAACGCGCTACAAGCGGCAAGGGTTAAAGGAGCAGCTCCGGCTTTTTTGGTCCCGTTTTGGTTAGAAACTATGACACCGGTATCAGGAGATTCATACGTAGCCCATGTGCAATAAACCTGATCTGTATTACTAAACCAGTTATAACTAGCACCGCTTGAGGGATCCAGGGGAACAACCGTCATAAAAGTGGAAATGGCAGTCGGCATAGCTGCGCCTGTCCAATATTTAGAAGTGCCGCCTCCACAAGTGGCATCATCATAACACATCTCCATGGCTAGGGCGATCTGATGCATATCAGATGAACGTCTGGCATTTCTCGCTTTAGCACGGGCGGTATTTAATGAGACCAGCACGATTGTTGCCAGAATGCCGATAATGGCGATAACGACCAATAATTCAATTAAGGTGAAACCTTTTTTCGTTCTAAGAAACATTTATTTTTACACCCCCTCTCTTTTTAGGAATATAATTTCCTTTTTAAAGTTTTTGACCTTTGTTTTTATATTATACCTCTTTTTTAATTTTTAGACAAAGCAGGTTCTCCACAGTGCCAATTTTGCCCAAATTTTCAAGCCGCCAGGGCGGAGCAAAAAATTTTGTCAGAACATTGAGCACCCGCCCAAATTTTAGGCCAAGCCCTTTACATGCTGGACGCAATATTGTAAATCGGGATTAAAATTGAAGCCACAAGAACAGCCACTGCCCCTCCCAAAACAACAATTAAAACCGGTTCAATCAGTTGGGAAAGATTTGCCACCATCGCGTCAACTTCTTTGGTATAAAAAGAAGAAAGTTTTCTTAAAATATCATCAACCGAGCCGGTCTGCTCGCCTGTCGCAATCATCTGGGTAACCATGGGCGGAATTTCCGAATAATTATAAAAACAGGAAGAGATGGTGTTGCCGATTCTGACGTTTTCTTTGGCTTCCATAATAATTTTTCGATAGACAACATTTCCGACCACATCAGCCGCCACCTGCAAGGCCTGCAAAATCGGCAAGCCACCCTGAATTAAGGTGCTTAAGTTGTCGGTCAGTCTTGCCAAATATATTCCCTTAAAAATTTTGCCAAAAATCGGCGCTTTTATTTTCAACAAATCAAAATACCAGCGCGCTTTAGCCAAACGATTAATCGAAAGGATAAAGGACACTATCAATCCAATAAACACTATTAAAATAAGCCAGCCCCAAGTTATTATTAAATTTGAAGTGCCAATAAGAATTTTTGTCGGCAAAGGCAGTTCCTGGCCTGTTTCAACCAAAAAACTTGTCAGTTGCGGCACTACTAAAATCATCATTAAACTCCCAATGACCAAAAAAGCGCTCAATATAAAGGCGGGGTAGCCCATAGCGCCTCTGATTTTGGAATTTAGATAATATTGTTTTTCCAAATAATCGGCTAAATAATTAAGCGCTTTATCCAGGCCCCCAGAAACCTCTCCAGAACGAATCATGTTAATAAAAAATTGAGAAAAGACTTTTGGATGTTTGGCCAGCGCTTTTGACAGAAGGCTGCCTGCCTCAACTTCGTTGGCCACTTCAAAAATTACTTGACTCAAATATTTGTTTTCCGTATCCTTTGCCAAAACCCTCAATGATTCAAGCAACGGAATCCGGGCAGAGAAAAGCGTCGAGAGCTGACGCGAAAAAGCAACCATCTCTTTACTTTTTACTCTCCGAAAAATGGTGATCTGCGCCGTAAAAACCGTCACCCGCTTGCCTTCAATAAGGTCCAAAATTATCAGATTACGATTTTGAAGCGCCAACACGGCTTCTTTTTTTGAACCGGCATCTATTGAGCCTTTTTGAATTTGGCCTTCTTTGGTTCGCCCTGTGTATTTAAATTCCATGCCAATTATGTCTAAATTTTCAAGCCACCAGTCCAACTTGTTGGGCTGCGCGGCGCAGAAAATTTAGCTATCAGAATTGAGCACCCGCCTAAATTTCCATTCACGCACTTTGTATTCCAGCGGAAGGCGGCGAAGCCGCTTTCGCTTTCAATACTCCTAAATCTGTAAGTCCGTCGCTGGAAATTATGGCGGGTAAAGGTTTTGTTACCAAAATTCATTCGCCTGACGGCTTTGAATTTTGGACAAAGCCCTTTATTTCTCAAGTAGCATTCTTAATTCTGCCGGATTAATTGAGTATATTTCTGCGTCTTCATAAGATACCAAACCCTGACTAATCAAACTCGCTAGCGAACGATTGAGCGAAATCATTCCTGCGTCTGAACTTGTTTCAATGACCATATCAATTTGATGAATTTTGCCTTCTCTGATTAAATTTCTGACTGCCGAATTCACTATCAAAAGTTCAACCGCGTTAATCAATCCCCCTTTGGTACAGGGCAGGAGGCGGCGGGAAAGAATACCAAGAAGCGTTGAGGCAAGCTGCATGCGAATCTGGTTTTGCTGATGAGGCGGGAAAGTATCAATTATGCGGTCAATGGTTTGGGCGGCCGTGTTTGTGTGCAGGGTGGAAAAAATTAAATGCCCGGTTTCCGCAGCCGTAATCGCCGTGGATATGGTTTCCGGGTCTCTCATTTCTCCTACCATAACAACGTCGGCATCTTCTCTGAACATTCCTCGCAGCGCCCGATGAAAATCAATCGCGTCAACGCCGATTTCCCGCTGGTCAACTATGCATTTGTCCTGGACAAAAAGATATTCAATCGGGTCCTCAATAGTAATAATGTGGTCTTGGCGCGTATGATTTATTTCGTCCACCAGCGCTGCCAGAGCGGTGGATTTGCCGTGGCCAGAGGGCCCCACCACCAAGAAAAATCCTTGACTGATTGGAGTAAATTGATGCATCATCGGCGGCAGATTTAACTGCTCAATTGTTCTAATTTTTGTCGGCAAAAGCCTTAATGCCGTTGCTATTCTACCGGTTTGTTGATAAATATTGACGCGGAATCGTGCTTTCTCCCCATAAGAAAAAGAAAGGTCAATATCTTTGTAAGCCCAGAATCTTTCTTCCTGTTCTTTATTAATCAGACTGAAAGATAATTCTTTAACTTTTTCGTTGTCCAGCATCCCCTTTCCCTCCACTGGCCGCAGCTTGCTGTCAATTCGCAATATCGGCGGGCGGCCAACTGTCAAATGAATATCGGTTGCGTCAAGCTTAATTGCTTCTTCAATAAGCTCGGACATTTCCTTGTTTGGTTCAGGCATGCCAATTATGTCTAAATTTTCAAGCCACCAGTCCAACTTGTTGGGCTGCGCGGCGCAGAAAATTTAGTTATCAGAATTGAGCACCCGCCTAAATTTCCATTCACGCACTTTGTATTCCAGCGGAAGGCGGCGAAGCCGCTTTCGCTTTCAATACTCCTAAATCTGTAAGTCCGTCGCTGGAAATTATGGCGGGTAAAGGTTTTCTAGCTAAATTTTCGGCGCGCTGCGCGCTTGAAAATTCAGAGAAAGCCCTTTACTTCTTAATCACTTGCTTTATTTTGTTTATAACTTCGGTCGGAGTGAAATGCGCTTTAACGATATAATCATCGGCTCCCAATTTCAAACCTTTTTCAACTTCTTCTTTCTGCCCTAAGTTGGTTAACGCGATAATCTGTATATTGCGCAACTCCGGGTCTTTTTTAATTTCTTGAAGGACTTCAAAGCCGTCCATTTTGGGCAAAACAATGTCTAATAATATTAAATCCGGCTTTGTTTCCCTCGCCTTCTTTACTGCTTCCTTCCCGTCAACAGCAAAATCTACGTCAAATTTTTCTTGAACCAGTTTTGTTGAATACATTTCTGATAAAAATGGATCGTCCTCCACGATGAGAATCTTTGGCATGCCAATGTTGTTGAAATTTATGAGTGAGGCCCAATGCCGAACGAAATAAATTTCATTACAACATTGAGCACCCCGCTCCAATTCCAACCATGAATTAATTTATTACTGAGATTGGAGAGCGAAGCGGCTTTGCCTTCCTTTGCTAGAATACCGCGCTCCATTGATAGAATTGGGGCGGGGTAAAGGTTTTGTTACCAAATTTTCATCGCTCGCCTAGGCGAGCTCAAAAATTTGGACAAAGCCCTTTATTGACTTTCCTCCACTGCCTCCAAAACTTCTTCCAAAGAAATTATTCCTGCCAAAACTTTCAAAAAACCGTCTTGGCGCATGGTCAGCATTCCCTGGCGCTTTGATTCTTCAATAATTTTTGATTCAGTCGGACTTTCAATGATAATTCTTTCCAATTGCGGCGTCATATGAAGCGCTTCAAAAATGGCGATTCGGCCTTTGGTTCCCTTGCCGGCGCAAAATTTACAGCCGGGAGACTCGTAAATTTTAGTCCCTCTGTTTAAAATATCCAGATAATATTTTTTTGTTTGTTCCGGGATTTCTGCCATTTCTTTCTCTATCGTCTCTTTGACTTTCGGCGAAATATCTGCCTCTTTCTTGCATTGCGGGCACAGCCGACGAACCAATCGCTGGGCCATGGCAATATTCACGGCCGATGGCAGCAGGAACCCGCTCACTCCCATATCTACCAGACGGGGAATCACGCCGATGGCGTTATTTGTATGCAAAGTTGAAAGGACAATGTGGCCGGTCAGCGCCGAATGAGTAGCCAAATCCGCCGTCTCTTCATCTCTGATTTCTCCTACCATTATGATATCGGGGTCTTGACGCAAGATTGAACGTAAGCCCGAAGAGAAATTGTAGCCGATTTCCGGTTTTATCTGAGATTGGCTGATTCCTTCAATGTTGTATTCTATCGGGTCCTCCAGGCTGACAATATTAACGCCCGGTTCATTTAAAACATTTAAAACTGCGTAAAGAGTGGTTGTTTTTCCAGAGCCGGTCGGGCCCGTAATTAAAATCATCCCGAACGGCTTTTTTATTCCTTCCTGCACCACATTCAAATTGTAGCCGGAAAGTCCCAGTTGATCAAAGGTTAGGAGGCCGGTCGCCGGGTCCAATAATCTTAAAACTACTTTTTCGCCAAATGAAGTCGGAAAAGTAGAAACACGGAAATCGATTTTTTTTCCTTCAACGATGGAATGAAAACGGCCGTCTTGGGGAATCCGCGTCTCGTCTATTTTAAGATTGGAAAGAATTTTAATCCTGGAGGCAACGGCGCTGTGAATGTTTTTGGGCAGAATGATGCTGGTATAAAGAACCCCATCAACTCTGAATCTAATCCGGACTTCATTTTCTGACGGCTCAATATGGATGTCCGAAGCTCTGCCTTCCTGAGCGTGCCTCAACATAACCGCCACAATTTTGGTGATTGGCGCTTCTGCCATTACCCGCTCAACAACCTCCTCGGCTTTTGATTTTCTTTCCCCTGGCTCGGCCTCAATCAGCTCTTCTTGTAACTCTTTCAAGGCTGTCGCTACTTCTTCTTTCAGGGTCCGATATTGGACCAGAACATTTTTAAAATCAGCAGGGGAAATTATGGAAATTTCCGGTTCAAAGTTCCGGCGCTTGGCAATAAAATTGAGCGCCTGCCTGGCTTTTAGGTCATCCGGGTTGACCATCCCAACCTTCAAGATATTCCCTTTTTTTTCTACGGGAATCAATTGATAAAAAGAAGCGGCCTCTTCAGAAATTTCCTTCAAAATCTCGACCGGGATAGTTTTGCCGGCTAAACTAAGATATGGCACCTCTGGGCCTTCGGCCCGCTTTTCAATGCTTTTTGTTTCGTCAACTGATTGTTTCAAAATTGATAAGCGACACGAATACCCGAATTCACCCGAATGACCCGAATTTATATTCGTGTGGGCGCCCACCTGCTAACGCCTGAGCGTAGCGATGGCGGGCAGGCATTCGTGTACCCGAGCGTAGTCCGTAAGGACGTAGCGAGGTTGCGCTTTTCGTGTGCCCTTTATTGATAATAAACTTGCAAATTAACGGAAAAAGCGAAATTTTGGGCTGTGCCGGAGCTGCTGTTTAAATCAAGAGAAGTAACATCCATCAGCCTCAAATTTTTCTCAACTGCCTGCAAATAGTTTTTAAAGGCGCCGTATCCCCCATTTAGCTTTAGCCTGACCGCTAAAATTTTATACGGCGCAGATTGAATTTCTTGCGGATTTAGAGATACAGATTCTCCCGAGGCTTCTTGGCTTTTTGGAAAGACATTCTGTAATTCTGGGCTCGGCTGAGGCGGCGTTACCTCAGACGTTTGCGTAATTTCGCTGAAATCAACCGACTCCATAATCAAGCCATTGCTGGTTGCCAAGGCTTCAAGCTGGATTAAAAGAGAAGGCAGCTCCTCTTCTTTTGGCAGAACTGATAATAGCCTCTCCAGTTCTTCGGCTTTATATTGCCTGTTCATTTCCTCAATTTTCTGGTTAAAAGACGAAGTTTGCTCCAAAGTAGATTTTTTTTCGGCGATAATTTGCCCATTGGCGCTTAGGCTATCAAAGGCGGGCATGATTAAAAATACCACGGCCAATGCCAGCGCGCATAATGAACCGATAATGATGAGGTTTTCTTTGGACATGCCAATGTGATTAAAATTTACGAGCACTCAATGCGAAGTCCCGAAAATCTCCGAACAAAGTGAGGATAGATTTTCGAGGATCCCGTCCGTCCGCAATGATTACTCTAGATTATTTGAGAATAATCAGTTCGGAGATACGGGATCCTCCAAACCGTAACCGCTCCTTTGTCGCGGACGGTTTGGGGATAAATTTTACTTTCATATTGAGCACCCGCCTAAATTTTTGGAGTAATTTGTTCAAACTACGACCAGATGAAAAACTTTTATAGTTTGATATCTAAGTTTGCTGTCGCTCCAAAAATTTAGGCGGGGACAAAGCCCTTTATTGGTTTTTTAAAATTGCCGGATCAAATTTTATTCGAGCTGAAAATTCAACCCCATTTCCCCTCAGGTTAATTCCCGAAACGTTAATTTCAAACTTTGCGTCTTGAAAACTGACAATCTGTTTGGCCAAATAAGAATAGCTTGCCGCTTTTCCTCTTAGGTCGGCCGTCCCTTCTTGGGCGTTTAAAGTAAAACCTATCCATTGAACCTGCGGCAAGGTTAATTTCTCTAACTTTTCAAAAAAAAGTGAACTATAAATATGGTTTTTCAATAAATCTTTGACGGTGCTTATTGACTTGTCCAGGTACGTCACCTTTTGAATCATATCCACGTTTTGTTGATTCTGGGCATTCAAAATTTCCTGTTCCAATTTCACAATATTTTTTTGCAGATAAAAATCATATCCCTTTATTCCTCCAAAAACAATCAATCCAAGGCCCAAGGCGCAAAAAGAAAGAACAACCCATTTATTTGATAAAAAAAGGAGGCGAGATTCTTCTTTGTCAATTGAAATTCCCCGGCTTTTTAAACCCGCATCTACGTTATTAGGATTGCCTTTTTTTTGTTGTCTGGGAATTAAATCCATGCCAATTATGTCCAAATTTTCAAGCCATTAGGCGTAGAAAATTTGGTAATCAGAATTGAGCACCCGCCCAAATTTTTGGATTATCATTTCTCGTTTAAGGTGTCATGAAGGATTTTTTTAATATAGTTTCTGCCCCAACCGCTTTTAAAAAATCTTTCTCTCCGCATAGCATCTTTCCTATTTTTGTAAAGTTCGCAATAAATTAAATCTAATGGTCTTCTGCTTCGGGTTGATGAAACTTTTCCTTTTTTGTGCTCTATAAGCCTCCTTTTAACATCATCCGAATATCCAACATATAAACCTTTGTCTTTGAGACTTCGTAAAATATAGACACCATACATAAATTGAAGGTAAAAAATCCAAAAACTTGGGCGGGGTAAAGGTTTTCTAACTAAATTTTCGGCGCGCTTCGCGCTTGAAAATTTAGAGAAAGCCCTTTAAATTTCCCTCATCGCTCCGCCAACTGCCACTGCCATAAATGGTGCAATTTCTTTCAGGGCCCCCTCAAGTTTTTTATCATAAGCCAGTCTTTTAAAAGGATCTCCTACTCCCACGGGAATTCCTAATTTGCTTTCAAAAACACCCGGCCAGTTAAGCTGAGTTATCCCTCCTCCGGTCAAAATCACTCTAGCAACTTTCCGCTGATAGCGTGTCTGATACAGATTAATAACTCTGACCGCTTCTGAAACTAAATCAAGGGGCTTGCTTCTTTCAAAAGTATAAGTAAGTCTGATGGAATTTTTATCCATAACGATTAAATCAACATTTTCTTGGCCAAAATCTACAATTAAATAAGTGCTCTCGTCGTTCCCCACCAAAGACCGAATAATGCTGAATGCCTCCTGTTCAATTGCCAAAACTTTTAATTCGGCCTTTTTTGCAATCTGGGCTATTTTCCTTATCAATTCTTGAGGCACCGCCACAATTAAAACCTGGATTGTCTTTGAGCCCTGGGCCGGAATATCTTTTTTAACCGGGGCTTCTTGTTTCTGCGCCAAGGCATCTAAATCAACTGCTTCTTTTTGCTCCTCCTGGCTCCTTGGCGAAGAATCCGGGCCGGCTGCCTGTTTTTGTTCTGTAAATTCTCCCACAACGCTCCAATCCAAAACTACCTCCTCAATCGGTATCGGAACATATTTTCTGGCCTGAAACGGTATGGCTTTTATCATCTCCGCTTCGGACATTTGCGGAATATTTATTATCGTGGAAAAAGTTTCCCCTACCGACAAAGAAAACACTACCCGTCTTGTTTTTATACCCGCCCTCTCAAAAAGCTTATTTAGCAAAGCGACAATCTGATCCGAGTCTGATTTTGCGATATTAAGCTTTGATTCAATTTTGGTCTGGGCAATAACGTAATTGGCCAAAGCAATCCGATTCTTATTTTCCCGAGCCAATTCCACAATTTTTATTCCAGACGCTCCAAAATCAATGCCCAAACAATTTTTTTCCCTTTTTTTAAACAATCCAAAAAACATTGTAAAATCTTTGTCTTTAACAATTTAGAAATTCAATTATATTATATCACATTCCAACAAAAAAGCGCATTGGCAGTTATCCACACAAAACCCCGTTAGATGAGCAAAGCTCTATCTAACGGGGTGAATTTCGGTATATCAGAATAAAAAATCTATTTTGTCTCCTGCTGTTTTTCCTGAACCGGAACTTCAGACCTTTGTTCGGGCGAGGGAGCCGGCGGCACTATGCCTTCCAAGGCGCTTAAGCCCTTTCCAAGATTAGCAAGAATATTTTTTACTTCCTGATTGTCGGGATTGAGTTCGGCTATTTTTTTGAACTGTTCTATGGCTGCTTCTTTGTTGCCGTTTCTGTCATAAATCAGGCCGAGAAAATATCTGGCATTGGAATAATTCTGGTCAAGAGTCAGCGTCCTTTCAAATTCGGCCTGGGATTTGACAAAATTCTGCTTTTTGTAATAAAGCAGCCCCAATTGAAATGCGATTCCAATGTCATTGGGATAATTCGCTTTCGTAATTTCCATCTTATTTATTGCCGAATCAATTTTTCCTTCCCTGTCATAAATCAAAGCCAGCTGATAATGAGCCGGCGCATAATCGCTTTTTACTTCTATCGCTTTCAAAAATTGCTCCTCGGCTTTATTTAGGTAATCAAGAGCTTTGGCTTGATTTTCCGCGGTTTGTCCCTGCGCCAAAGTATAGTCAACTAAAAGCGAATAACTGCTACCCAGCTCATAGAAGACGTATGGATTTTTAGGCTCCAATTTGCTTGCTTCGCTGAAGCTGGTTAGCATCCATTGGTCTGCCCCGCTCAAATAGCCGAGAACCGAGCGATAAACTAACCCCCGCTGAATCCAGTTATCGGGATTTTGAGGATTTAAATCAGCGGCTGCCTTGCTTAAATTAACCGCATCGGCAACAAACTGTTGGGCTCGCAAATCCCTGTCGGCTGAAGCGGGTTTGGCCAGCTCTTCATTAATTCTTAAAAGAGCAACCTGCGAAAGCGAATTTAAATATGTATCGCTGTAAGGATTAAGGCTGACTGCTTTAGTTATTTCGTTGTAGCCTATCTCCAAATTTCCTTGATTTACGCTGGCTTCCACGCCTCTCTGAAATGCCGCATCGGCCCGCCAATAATTAAATCCTAAATAGAAAAAGCTGATTGTCAGCACCAAGAATATGACCAGCAAAAATGAGAAAACCGAAGCCAGAGGCGATTCTTTTCTGAAGCTCAAAGAAAGGACGCCTGCTGTTTCTGGAACTTCTTCTTTGCTCTCCAAGCCTTTGAGCAAAGAAAGCGAAATCCCCAAAGTTAACCAGAACATAAATTCCAAGGTTAAATTAGTCGGATATAAGAATTGCATGCCCGCCAAAAACAGCCAGCTGGAAAAAAAGCCAAAAGCCAAATTCCAATTTTCGCCTTTCTTGAAAATTAACTTCATTGCTCCCCAGGCGGCGAAAAAAATTGCGAGCAAAATCCAGAATCCGGTGCCGATTATGCCGAGGCTCGCAGGCATTGAAGATACTTTGGAAATCCCCTGACTAAATCTTATATTCCAGAAAATTGTCTGATTGATAAGCGGCGAACGGAAAAGCTCCCAATTGTAAGCAAAAGTGCCAGGACCCGTTCCAAAAAATAATTTATTTGACAGCGCTCCTTTGTCAATTTGAACGGTTGACCCAAAAGTCGGGCTAACCTCTGTCGGAATATTCAGCCAGCCGCTTGAAATATTAATTTTGGTTAAGGTCAAAAGCAAAGCCATTGCCAAAACAACCATTGCCAAAACTAATCTCGTCTGGCTCGCTCGCCCCTGTTTCATAATGCCAAAACCGACAATCAGAATCATTATACCTATCAGCCCCCACCAGACATTGGCGAAATTCAAAGCAATTATCAGAAACAGTAAGAATGCGCTTGCCACGGCCAAAACAATTGACTGCCAAAGCGACCGCTTTGGGTCAGCAAAAAGCGCCACCGCCAGAACCAATACCGCCGCCAGAAAAATTTCCAATGAGTTTACCGAACCGATGGTGTTGAAACCAACCGTTCTGGCAAAACCCCAGCCGAAAATAAAATTTGAATTCAGCTGCAAAAGCGCAAAAATTCCTGCCAAAACTGAAGAAACAAGCAGGGTTAATATAAGCGGATTTATGTCTTTTTTGGTCTTAAAGCTGCTGGAAACCAAAAAATAAATTATTGTCAGGCAGACAATCGTCAAAAAGCTTTCCGCGATTGTATTGCCCGCTCCGATAAGCGCTTGGAACTTATTTTGGGCAAAGAGGGAACTCACCACGACCGAAAGAACAAAAAGAATAATCAAGATATTAAGCAGGCTTTTTTTGATTTCAATTTTGCGCTGGGTTAAAACTTTTGCCAGCCAAAAAACCAGCAAAATAAAACTGAAAATAAAAAGCAAAAACTGCTTATTTAGTTCCAAGACGTTAGCCGTGTAAGGCAGAAAGAACAAGGGCGTCAAAAAGGCCAAAAGATAAAGCCCTATTTTGATTGCCAGGTCAAAGAACCTGGCAGCCTTTGACTCGCCCTCTGCCCCTTCGCCGTTGCCTCCACTGGAAAATTTTGTCTGTTCTTCTTCTGCTTCTTGGAAAGAAGAAAAGACCCCTCCCGAAACTTTTATATCATCAGATTCTTGTATCACGTTTTTTTTCGCGACTGCGCTTATTTGTGGCGAAGTGTCGCTTCGCCAGAAATCCGCGAGACGCGCAAATATCTGGTCAAAAGATAATGCGCTTTTAATATTTAATTTTTAATTTAGGTGTTATTTAAAGATATCACGCAGAAAATTGTTGTCAACCCACCCAATAAAATTTCTAATTACCCTAATTATTCTAATTTCTAATCAAATCCCAAATTTCAAGTCCCAATCATTTATTTTTTAGCTTGTTAGTAATTGAATTAAAAATAAGATTAAGTTCTTTTGCTTCTTGCCAGAGTTTGCGGGCTTCATCTTTTAATTCAGGAACTGCGACGACAATCATTCTTAACCAGTGCTTTGTTTCTCTGGCTTCTTTTTTGCAGATTCCTACTTTATGCCTGAAGTCATATTTCGATTCAGCGTCGTCAGCCTCGCAATAATTAGCTCCGACACTAGTGCCAGATTTTATCAATTGGACAATTAAGGGTTTGGTTAATGAATTTTCTGGAATCTTTTTAGCAAATTTTATAATCTCTTCTCCAAATGTTGCCGTTCTTTCTTCTAGATTATATTTATTATTTTGGTCATTGGGCATTGGGATTTATTTAGATCAATTAGGTCAATTAGAAATTAGGTTAATTATAGTTCGCTGCCTCCTCCCGGCGTTCCGCCACCGGCATGATTATAGATTTTTACCTGAATGGCATCAATATAAATCCAGTAAAAGTTTCCAAGATCGCCAACAACACGCAAACGGAAAGTTGAGCCAAATTCTGAAGAAGACCAGGTCCTGCCCCAATTATTTGCGTCGCCGCCAAGCGTATAAACAGCATCGGAAGTCGTTAAATAGGAGGTGTATTTTTCCGTCGTATAATGCGAACCGCTATCCCAAGAAAGATCAACAGGTAAATAAACTGACAGATCATCGCTAGATTTAGCTTCAATTTTAACTTCAATCCCGTCAATTGTATTGCCGCTCGGAATAACAAAACCAAAATCGGCATAATATTGATATGCAAATTGTCTCATAGAAGCATAAAGGTTATCAGAAATATAAGCGTTTGGACCGTCATTCCAAGAACCAGAAGTAGATGTCGGCGGCATAAAGCCCGGCTCCGAACCGATTTCCTCTCCACCGCTCTCCTCCCCGCCCGGCCGAGTTGTTCCGGCTCCAGGCTCTCCTCCGATTGCCCCGCCGCCCGAGATTCCCCCTGGTTTTATATGTATAGCCGGCACAACAAAACCAGAAACAGCGGCGATGGGATTTAAAGTTATGTCTTGCGCCCAAAGCCTGAATGTCATCTGGTCGCCTGCGTCAATGCTGGAAATTGTATCTATCCGCAGAATGTAACTTTTGGAACCCAATACGCTAAATTGAGAATTAAAAGTGATAGTGCCCGAAAAGCCAGAAATAGAAACTGCGCCGGTTCCGCCCACAGTTGTCGTATCGCCTGCGTCAATCGCGCCGTCATCAAGTGTATCAATGTATATTTTGGGCACGCTCAAATTTGCAGTTGAAAACCCTCGGATGTCAGAAAGGGAAATTATAAGCTTTGTGACAGAAACATTTCCGCCGGTTGCCTGCAATTTAAAATTAAACAGTTCGGCGCTGCTGGTTGAATTATTGCCTGTTGGAATATCAAATTTGTTGCTTTCCTGGCCGGCCGGGTGGTCTGATAAGGCAAGCGAAGCAGCGCCAGCCGGGGAAAAAGTCACCGAAAAATAATCGGTCTCAAGATATTGTTCTCTGCCGCCCTGCGTCACGCGGAAAGCCGTCCACCAGTTGCTGTCATAATAATTGGCAAAATCGGCAATGACAGAACCGCTTAAGGAAAAATCCGTGCTGGTTGAATAAGTGTTGTTGTATGACAAAGTTTCCCATTGAGTAGCATTCCTATTGTAAATCTGCAAAGATATGGTCGGCGTGGTTGAACTGACGCTCGCCTGGCCATCCCAGCTCACATCAATCTGGTCAGCCGTGCCATTGGAATTCTTCTCGCGGAAATTAAATTGGTTATAGCCCCAGTTATTGCCGAGCCAGATTTGGTTGTATTGGCCGGAACAGGTTGTAGAAGCGCCATCGCATTCCTGCCACGTATAATAAATCTTTGAGCCGGAAATTTGGAGTTGAGGGTTGGATTTGGTGTAGCTGGTTGAGGTCAGTTGGGTGGTAGTCGTCGCCGTGCCGTCTAAGTTGGAAGTTCCGAGCCAGATTTGGTAGTAGCCGTTACACGTTATTGTTGTATCGCATTCATACCACGTATAATAAATTTTTGAGCCGGAAATTTGGAGTTGGGGGTAGTATTTGTCGTAGCTGGTTGAGGTCAGTTTGGTGGTTGTTGTGGCCGTGCCGTCTAAGTTAGAGGAGCCGAGCCAGATTTGGTAGTAGGAGCCGGCAGTTTCATACCACGTATAATAAATCTTTGAGCCGGAAATTTGGAGTTGGGGGTTGTTTTTAGTGTAGTTGGTGCTGGTCAGCATGGTGGTGGTCGTGGCCATGCCGTCTAAGTTGGAGGTAGCGAGCCAGATTTGGTTGTAGGAACCGGCAGTTTCATACCACGTATAATAAATTTTTGAGCCGGAGAGCTGGAGTTGGGGGGAGTATTTGTTGTAGCTGGTTGAGGTGAGTTTTGTGGTGGTCGTGGCCGTGCCGTTTAAGTTGGAAGAGCCAAGCCAGACTTGGGTGAAGGAGCCGTCATATTCACTCCACGTATAATAAATCTTTGAGCCGGAAATTTGAAATTGGGGGCTTTGTTTGGTGTAGCTGGTTGAGGTCAGTTTAACGGTGGTGGTGGCTGTGCCGTCTAAGTTAGAGGAGCCGAGCCAGATTTGGTAGTAGGAGCCGGCAGTTTCCTGCCACGTATAATAAATCTTTGAGCCGGAAATTTGGAGTTGGGGGTATAGTTTGTTGTAGCTGGTTGAGGTCAGCATGGTGGTTGTTGTGGCCGTGCCGTCCAAGTTGGAAGAGCCGAGCCAGATTTGGTTGTAGCCGTTACACGTTATTGTTGTATCGCATTCATACCACGTATAATAAATTTTTGAGCCGGAAATTTGGAGTTGGGGGTTTTGTTTGGTGTAGCTGGTTGAAGTCATCTGGGTCGGTGAAAAATTGGTCGGATTTGAGGCCTGCAATTTGTCGCCAAAACTCTGCACCCCAAGCCAGATTTGGTTGTAGGAGCCGGTACATATACTCGAAGCGCCGTCGCATTCCAGCCACGTATAATAAATCTTTGAGCCGGAGAGCTGGAATTGAGGGTATTGTTTGGTGTAGCTGGTTGAGGTTAGTTTAATGGTGGTGGTGGCAGTGCCGTCTAAGTTGGAAGTGGCAAGCCAGGTTTGGAAGTATTGGTTACCACAGGTTGTAAGAGTGCCCTCACATTCCTCCCACGTATAATAAATCTTTGTTCCAGAGATTTGGAGTTGGGGGTATTGTTTGATGTAGCTGGTTGAGGTTAGTTTAGTGGTGGTGGTGGCAGTGCCGTCTAAGTTAGAAGAGCCGAGCCAGATTTGGATGTAGGAGCTGTCGTCAGTTTCATTCCACGTATAATAAATCTTTGAGCCGGAGATTTGGAGTTGGGGGTAGTTTTTGGTGTAGCTGGTTGAGGTTAGTTTAGTGGTAGTGGTGGCAGTGCCGTCTAAGTTAGAAGAGCCGAGCCAGATCTGGCCGGATTCCAGCCACGTATAATAAATCTTTGAGCCGGAGATTTGGAGTTGGGGGGAGGATTTGGTGTAGCTGGTGCCGTTCAGCATAGTGGTGGTGGTGGCAGTGCCGTCTAAGTTGGAAGTGGCAAGCCAGGTTTGGTAGTAGCCGGAACATGTTGTTGTTATATCACATTCATTCCACGTATAATAAATCTTTGAGCCGGAGAGCTGGAATTGGGGGTATTGTTTGGTGTAGCTGGTTGAGGTTAGTTTAATGGTGGTGGTGGCAGTGCCGTCTAAGTTGGAAGTGGCGAGCCAGATTTGGTAGTGGCCGGAACATGTTGTTGTTGTATCACATTCATTCCACGTATAATAAATCTTTGAGCCGGAGATTTGGAGTTGGGGGTATTGTTTGATGTAGCTGGTTGAGGTTAGTTTAATGGTGGTGGTGGCAGTGCCGGCCAAATCTGAAGAGCCGAGCCAGATTTGGAAGTAGGAGCCGTCGGATTCCTCCCACGTATAATAAATCTTTGAGCCGGAAATTTGGAATTGGGGGTAGATTTTACTGGCGCCGGTTGAGGTGAGTTTAATGGTGCTCGTGCCGGTATCATTTGAAGCCAAATTTGTATAGCCCTCATTGTCAAGAAAATAAGACAAACTGGTTGAAGCGTCGGAATTTGCCGGCGCCGCGTCAAAAACATTTTTGGAATATCTTTTGGTGTCAGAGGTTGGCGAAACAATGGTTAAGGAAGGAGTGACCGTATAGCTATCAAGATCAGAGCTGTTAGTCACGTTGTAAACTCTGAAATGATACTGGGTAGTAGGCAAAGCATATGTCGTGTCCAGCGCAAAGACAAATTCGGTTTGATAACTGCCTAAAAGCGTAACTGCGTCAACGGTTGAGGTAGCGACCGCGTATCTACCGATTGTCCAATTAAGCGAAGTTGAAGTGGCGATTTTCGGATATAAAATTAAAGAGCTTGTCGCGTCCAAGGGAAAATCAGCCATTTCGCCCAAAAGGCCGGAGGCATAGCTGATAGCGCTTGAAGCACCGATATCTTGCCAAGAGCAAGTTCCCGGACACAAGGCGCCCGAACCAAAACGGAGCTTGAAAACTTTATTGCTGGCTGAAACGTCCCCTGTGTTTTGAACATTCACCCGCAAAAACATCCGCTCCCCTATTTTGACATCTGCTCTGGCAGTGTTGGCCATATCCGTCTGGTCAGAAAAACTGTCGCCTTTGGGATAAATAAATTCGCCGGTGTTTATGTTGGAAATATTTTCAAAGCGGTATGACTGCTGGACAAGATTGGCAGGGACAATAAACCAGTTTAAATTGTGGCCTGAATTTTGGTTAGTGCCGTTTGTAGTGTCAATTACGCTGCCAGAAGAGGCGTCTGAATCCATCGGGTCAACATAAGATACGACAGGGCTTACAGAAACTGCCAGATTCCAATATGTGCCGGAAACCGAAGAACGCAGCATTATTTTTGTTGTCGCTCCCTGGCCGTTTAGATTTATGTTTGTAAATGTATAGGTGCTGGCTGCGGCAAAACGCACTTTGACGCTGGCGGTTAAAATATTGAAATTTGTGGCGCTGGCAACCGAGGAAAAAACGACAGACGGGCTGGTGGTAGCGTCAGTGCCAGAATTATTTAAAATAGTCAAATTATAAAAAGCATTAGCTCCGATCATGTTGCCGGTTAATGTCTGCTGGGCGGTGGTGCTGGAAATATAAAAAGTGCTGGTCCGAGCGGTGAACGTTCCTGAATTTGAATAGTTGCCGCCGATAGAAAAAAGAGTGGCAGCGGTTGTTGAAGCAGCCACCGTGCCCGCAGAAATTGTAAAATTGGAAGTTGAGGCATTGTCATAAAAAGTGTAGGTGCCTGCGCCCAAGAAAGCGACATTATTGAAACTTGAGGAATTTGTCATATTGCCGACAAGACTTTCGCTGACGGCAGAAGTAAAATAAACCGTGCCCGTGCCCGCGCTGAAAGTACCTCGGTTTATAAACCCGTCGCCGATGCTCAAAAGCGTGGCGGCGGTTGAGGAAGCGGCCACCGTGCCGGCTGTAATCGTAAAAGTATTTGTGGTTGAAACATTGTTATAAAAAGTCCATGAGCCGCCATTGGAACTGTTGAAAGTTAAATTATAAAAAGAATTTGAATTGGTCATCGTTCCGGCAAGCGTTTTTAAGGTTGTTGAAGCATTAAAAGTTACCGTGCCTGTGCCGGCTCGAAATACAGAGCCGGAATCAGCATACCAGCTTCCCGCAAGTTTAAAACTGCTGTTGACAGTGGTTGACGCGTTGTCGTCAAGATGGAAATCGCCGTCAATGCCGGAGCCTTGGCTGCCGTGCAAAGTGACATCGCCGCCGGGCAGAAAACTATCGCCTGTCCAGACATGAAGCTCCTGGCCTTTGAAAACATTAAGCACTCCGCCATTGGCCGTAAATTGGATATCCGTGTCTCCGGTATTGCCATTGCCGCAGCCGGAATCAGCGTCGCAAAACGCCAAATCAGCAATGGTGGTTGAAGTGGAATTTGCAACGGTGGCTTCGTGCTTTAAAATGACACGGTTTTGATACAAATCAACGCCCGTGATATTATTTGCCGTTGAAGAAGCTTTGGTTAAAGTAAATGCTTTTTCTCCAACCCCCCCGACGTCCCACCAAACCGCAATCGGCATACCAGCACTAAGTCCTATAACATTGCTGACGCTCCAGGCGCCCAAGGCGGTGGTGGTGGTGGAAAAAACGCCGGGCGTGGTGCTTGTCCCCACAGCCACTTTTATGCTTTTGCCGGCCAAAGCGCCTGTTCCTTCGCCTGAATAAAGCGTGCCGGAAATTAAAAAAATCGGAGTATAGGTCAATTTTATTTGGCCAGAATACCCGACGCCGCCAAGCTTTTCTTTACCAGTCCCGGATGCGATATGTCCTGCTCCTCCTCCGGCACCTCCTGGCGAATAACCATCAGAGCCTGCCCCATGAAGAATTCCTCCTTTTCCGCCATCGCCGCCTCC
>Ga0315281_10000046_pt1 | contig 139297 bp, 142 predicted proteins | sample YL17G07_0_MG_FD_204540 | JGI IMG/M metagenome (GOLD analysis project Ga0315281, IMG submission 204540) | Sediment microbial communities from Yellowstone Lake, YNP, Wyoming, USA - YL17G07_0 | ecosystem: Environmental > Aquatic > Freshwater > Lake > Sediment | place: USA: Wyoming | collected...
GGCGCCGCGCGATCCCACGTATCTCGCACCTGACGTATACTCACTCTCACCTCGGAGCGATCCCCCTCGCCACTCCGTGGAGAGGGGGTGGCCGAAGGCCGGGGGCGAGGTGCACGGCCCAGTACCAGCCGTCGAGGGAGCGATCGCACATGAACGGGTCCCAGCACTCCAGCATCGTCAGCTTCATCTGGGGGATCGCGGACGACGTGCTGCGCGACGTGTACGTGCGCGGCAAGTACCGCGACGTGATCCTGCCGATGGTCGTGATCCGCCGGCTCGATGCGGTGCTGGAGCCGACGAAGGCCGCCGTGCTCGCGCAAGAGAAGCTGCTCGAGGACGCCGGCATCACCAACCAGGACGCGGTGCTGCGGCAGGCGGCCGGGCAGGCGTTCTACAACGCGTCGCCGTACACGCTGCGCGACCTGCGGGCGATCGGCAAGGCGCAGCAGCTCACCGCGAACTTCCACGCGTACCTCGACGGCTTCTCGCCGAACGTGCAGGAGATCCTCGACAAGTTCGCCTTCCGCAACCAGATACCCAAGCTCGTCGAAGCAGACATCCTCGGCAGCCTGATCGAGAAGTTCCTCGACCCGGCGATCAACCTCGGCCCCAAAGCGACGGAGCGCCAGCCCGCGCTCGACAACCACGGCATGGGCACGATCTTCGAGGAGCTGATCCGGCGCTTTAACGAGGAGAACAATGAGGAGGCGGGCGAGCACTTCACGCCGCGCGACGTCGTCAAGCTCATGGCCGACCTGATCCTTCGCCCCATCTCCGGCCAGATCGAATCCGGCGCGTACCTGCTCTACGACGGCGCCTGCGGTACCGGCGGCATGCTCACCGTCGCCGAGGAGCGCCTGAAGGAGCTGGCGGCCGAGCACGGCAAGGAGGTCTCGATCCACCTCTACGGGCAGGAGGTGAACGCGGAGACCTACGCGATCACGAAGGCCGACCTGTTGCTGAAGGGCGAGGGCGCGGAGGCCGAGAACTTCATCAACGCCTCGACGCTGTCGCAGGACGGGTTTACGACGCTAGAGTTCGACTTCATGCTCTCGAACCCGCCGTACGGCAAGAGCTGGAAGACCGAGCTGGAACGCATGGGCGGCAAAAGCGACATGCGCGACCCGCGCTACGTCATCGAGCACGCCGGCGACCCCGAGTACAGCCTGGTTACGCGCTCCAGCGACGGCCAGCTCATGTTCCTCGTGAACAAGCTGGCGAAGATGAAGCACGGCACCGCGCTCGGCAGCCGCATCGCCGAGGTGCACAACGGCTCATCGCTGTTCACCGGCGACGCCGGCCAGGGCGAGAGCAACATCCGCCGCTGGATCATCGAGAACGACTGGCTGGAGTCGATCATCGCCCTGCCGCTGAACATGTTCTACAACACCGGCATCGCCACGTACGTCTGGGTGCTGACGAACCGCAAGCCGGAGCACCGCCGCGGCCACGTGCAACTGATCGACGCGACGGCGTGGTCGAAGCCGCTGCGCAAGAACCTCGGCAAGAAGAACTGCGAGCTGTCGCCGGACGACATCGAGCGCATCATGGCGGCGTTCCTGGCGTTCGAGGAGACCGAGCACTCGAAGATCTTCCCGAACGCCGCGTTCGGCTACTGGAAGGTGACGGTCGAGCGGCCGCTGCGCCTGCGCGGCATCGACCCGGAGCGCGCCTACACGCCGAAAGAGATCAAGGCGATGAAGGCCGACGGCCTCGTTGACGAGACGGCGCCGCCGGTCATTAGGAAGATCCACAAACCCGGCAAGGCGGAGGCCGACCCGTTGCACGGCCTGTTCGAGGCCACGAGCGGCGGCAAGCGCTGCATTGTGGAGTACGAGCCGGACAGCGACCTGCGCGACAGCGAGCAGGTGCCACTGCTGGAGGAGGGCGGCATCGACGCCTTCGTGCGCCGCGAGGTGCTGCCGCACGTCCCCGACGCCTGGGTCGAACCGTCGTCGACGCGCATCGGCTACGAGATCTCGTTTACCCGGTACTTCTACAAGCCGCAGCTGCTGCGCACGCTGGAGGAGATCCGCGCCGACATCGAGGCACTGGAGCGCGAGACAGAAGGTCTGCTCGGCGAGATCATGGTTGAAACGGTGGCGGCGGGATGAGCCTGCGACTCACGCCCTATCCCGCATACAAGGACTCCGGCCTGCCGTGGTTCGGGAAGGTGCCGGCACATTGGGATGTGAGACGACAGCGGAATGTAGCCGACATGCTCGTGAGCAACGTCGACAAGCACACCGTTGAGGGTGAGCTTCCCGTTCGGCTCTGCAACTACGTGGACGTGTACAAGAACGACCGCATTACGGAACGCGTAGCGTTCATGCGCGCATCGGCGTCGCCAGCCGACGTGGAGCGATTTCGGCTGACACCGGGTGACGTGGTGATCACCAAGGACTCGGAGTCGTGGAACGATATCGGCGTTCCGGCGCTCGTTGAGTATTCGGCGCCCGATCTCGTGTGTGGGTATCACCTCGCGATCTTGCGCCCGCGCAGGAATGTAATTCACGGCCCATATCTCTTCAGAGCTATCCTGAGTCAAGGCGTCGCTTCGCAGTACCACGTGTCCGCGAACGGTGTCACGCGATATGGGCTGTCGCAAGATGCGATGAAGAGCGTGATCGTTCCGCTCCCCCCGCTCGACGAGCAGTGCGCGATCGCTCGCTACTTGAACCACGCCGACCGCCGCATGAACCGCCTGGTCCGCGCGAAGCGGCGGCTGATCGAGCTGCTAAACGAGCAGAAGCAGGCGATCATCCACCGCGCCGTCACGCGCGGCCTCGACCCCAACGTCCGGCTCAAACCATCCGGCACGGACTGGCTCGGCGACGTGCCAGAGCATTGGAGTGTCACCCAGCTCTACCGCGTCACCGATCCGCGCCGACCAGTCATGTACGGGATTGTCTTGCCTGGACCGAGCGTTGACGAGGGCGTTTACATCGTGAAAGGTGGGAACTGCGAATCAGGTCGACTACGACCGGAGTATCTCTCCCGTACAACATTCGACATCGAAGCCAGGTACGCACGATCGCGACTGCGGGCGAATGACATCGTCTACGCGATTCGCGGCAGCATTGGTGCTGCCGAGCTCGTCCCGCCGGAACTGGTGGGAGCCAACGTCACGCAAGACGCCGCGCGCATTGCGCCTGGGGAGGGAATCTGTCCACGGTGGCTACTCTATTGTGTACGATCGCGCGCATTCTTCTTGAAGCTGGATTCCGGGGCGGTTGGCGCAACGATTCGCGGCATCAACATCAGGGATCTCAAGCGCGCTGATCTGGCGGTACCGCCTATCGGCGAGCAAGAGCGCATCGTAGCACACATCGACGCCGAAACCTTGTCGATCACGGATGCTATCGATCGCGCCCGCCGAGAGGTCGACCTCCTCCGCGAATACCGCACGCGGCTGATCGCCGACGTCGTCACCGGCAAGCTCGACGTGCGCGGCGTCGCGCTGTCTCCGCTCGACGACGACGGCGCGACTGACGAGATCGACGCGCCGGACGGCGGCGATGCGGAGGAGATGCTCGAAGCCGAGGAGGACGGCGATGGCGAGGCGGAAGCGTGAGTACTCCGCCCGCGAACCCGAAGATCTATCACATCACGCCGATCGAGAATCTCGCGTCGATCATCGCGGACGGAGAGCTGCTGTCCGACGCTGCGATGATCGCGCGCGGCGGCCCCGCGACGACGATCGGCATGTCGTCGATCAAGAAGCGCCGGCTTGGCCTTGACGTGGCCTGCCATCCGGGCGATCACGTGGGTGACTACGTGCCGTTCTACTTCTGCTACCGCTCGATCATGCTCTACGTCATTCACCGCGCGAATCATCCCGAGTTGGCGTACCGTGGTGGCCAGGGGCCGATCGTACACCTTGAAGCGGACCTTCAGGCAGTGGTCGAATGGGCTGATGAACGCGATTGCAGGTGGGCGTTCAGCCTGTCGAACGCGGGTGCGTACTACACCGAGTTTCGCGATCGTATGGATGACCTGGACGAAATCCAATGGGACCACGTAAGGGCGACGGACTTCCGCAACGCTGAGGTCGCCGAGGGCAAGCAGGCCGAATTCCTGATTCACGAGTCTTTCCCGTGGCGGCTGGTTGAGCGCATAGGTGTCAGTTCGGTTACGATCCAACGGGGCATAGAAGCAGCCATGGCCGATGCGACGCACCAGCCACCCGTGGAGGTGAAGTCTGACTGGTACTATTGAGCCGGAGTCCATGAACGTGATCACGCTCACTACCGGCGACATCCTCAAAGCCGAAACTGAAGCGCTCGTCAACACCGTGAACTGCGTTGGCATCATGGGGCGTGGCATCGCGCTCCAGTTCAAGAAGGCCTACCCGGCCAATTTCAAGGCCTACGAGGCCGCCTGCCGTCGCGAAGAAGTCCAGCCGGGCCGCATGCTTGTCTTCGACACCGGCAAGCTGACATCTCCACGGTACATCATCAACTTTCCGACGAAGCGCCACTGGCGCGGCAAGACACGGCTCGAAGACATCGACGCTGGGTTGGACGCGCTCGTCTCCGAGATCAAGCGACTCAACATCCAGTCGATCGCGATTCCTCCGCTTGGCTGCGGGCTTGGGGGACGCAAATGGTCCGAGGTGAAGCCGCTGATTGACAAGGCTCTACGCGCAGTGCCTGACGTGCGTGCGCTCGTGTTCGAGCCGGATGGTGCGCCCGTCACTGATGCAATCGCCAAGGACTCCGAGCCTCCTGACATGACTCCCGGTAGAGCTGCGCTCGTTGGCCTGATGCACAGGTACTTGACCGGCGCAATGGACCCGTTCATCACGCTGCTCGAAGTGCACAAGCTCATGTACTTCCTCCAGGAAGCTGGACACCCACTGAAGCTGAAGTACAGGAAGGCTGCGTTCGGCCCGTACGCAGAGAATCTGCGGCATGCTCTGCATAGGATTGAGGGTCACTACATCTCAGGCTACGCTGACGGCGGTGATGCCCCGGACAAGCAGTTGGTCCTGGTGCCCGGCGCCGTGCCTGAGGCTATGCGCTTCCTCGGGGACCACCCACTCACGCAGAAGCGGTTCGATCGCGTCGTGCAACTCGTGGAGGGCTTCGCGACGCCATACGGGTTGGAGCTGCTATCCACCGTTCACTGGGTCGCTACGCGCGAAGGCGGGAAGACCCCTGAAAGCGCTATCGAACTGACATACAGCTGGGGCGATCGAAAGAGACGCTTTACGCCTCGTCAGATACGGCTGGCATGGGACGTGCTCCGAGCGGAAGGTTGGCTCGCACCTGCGAACGGCGCGCGTGGCGATGCCGCCGACTGACACGAGCCAGCGGTCTTAGATGATCGGGACCGAAGCCGCAACTATTCGAACATTTCGAACAGTTCAGCAAGAGGGTGGGCCGAGAGGCGGCAGTTCTCCGGAATTTCCGGACAACTGCCGCTGGCGAATGATCCCCCTCGCCACTCCGTGGAGAGGGGGTGGCCGAAGGCCGGGGGTGAGGTGCACGAATGGCGCCGACTGACACGAGCGAGGGCGGCCTCGAAGCGCTCATCGTCGCGAGCCTCACCGGACGGCGCGCCGCCTCGCCCGTCATTGCGCCCTCCGCAGGATCAGCATCGAAAGCAGCAGCGTCCCCGCCAGCAGCGTCGCCCGCGACGCCAGCCACGGAGCGGTCGCGAAGTACGGCGCCGTGTCCGCGCCCAGCCGGTGCGCGGCGTAGAGCGTCTGCGCGAACGCCGCCTGCACGGCGATGCCCGCGTTCAGCGTCGCCAGCACGGCGGCCGCCAGGCGCAGGCCGCGCTGCTCGCTGCGCAGCCAGTGGCCCGCCAGCCAGGCGGCGTTGAACCCGGCCGCGACGGCCGTCGTCGCATCGGCGGCGAAGATAAGTGAAGGTCCGGCGTCCACGCGTCGCATGCCTTTCTCCGTGGAGGGTGGCGGGTGGAGAACGTCGTGGCCGGTATACTAGAACAAACGTTCTATGGAGTCAAGCGCCGCATGTCACATCCGCCGTTAACGACGGCGGATGACCCGGCGTGAGGAGCGATGCGACAGCGAGGTTCGAACTGGGCGTCTGCTTGAGCATGGAACTCGACCCGCACTGTGGCGGCATTGCGCTGGTTCGCTACGACGTAGCGGACGAGTTTCATCGCGAGCATCACGAAGGGAGCGGAAACACCCCGGCGCGTACAGGGTTCACTGCTGCCAGGAAATCTCGGTGCTTACAGAAAAGATCCGCTTGACAAAATCCAAGAAACAGCATACTGTCGCGTAATCGATGGACTTGATGCTTACAGAAAGATCGAGCTGACAAAGGACAAGAAGCAGCATACTGTCACGTAACCGATAGGTTGGTTTCTTCGTTGTGAAACGTTCTAAAGGAGCGCACCAGCCATGCGACAAAGAGTAGTAGCCATCGCGACCCTGCTCCTGCTAGGTAGCATCGGCGTACTGACCCCGAGCGGGGCGAGCGCGCACGCCCCGCAGGCAGGCACGAGCACCGCTACAGCCTATAGCTCAAACATGCCGCACAATTCCACCTTGTACGTTCAACTCATGAACTCTCTGCGGGGCTACTCGTTCATGGTTACGGACTACGACAACGCGCGTCAATCGCTGAACATCGCGACGGACAGCGGCGTGGTAGCCAATCCCCCGTTCACCGACGTGCTGCCAGGTAACACGCCGACGCCTCGCGTCCTAATTGTGATGGTCGGTTCGGCCGAAGAAACGTATATCAACAACGTTGTCGGTTTCCCTGCGTGCTCGTCTGCCACCGCCTGGGGCCAAGTGCAGGCCATAAACCCTTCGGGATCTTCTCCACACGTACACTCATCCGACCAGAAGATCTGCATCTGGCCAACTCGAATAGGTGGTTGCAGCACGTGCCGGCTCGACACCAACTCAGAAGTACCTATTAGCTACCGATATCAGTATCTGACGCTGAAGCACGAGTTGGGGCACATCCTGAATCTGGCTCACCCGACCGATACGCACAACGCTCTCATGCGCGACGGGACGGGGATGCTCGAAGTCAACACCACCGAAAGTGATGCCATCAAGGCGCACTACTAGTCGACGAGCCCTCAGATCACGGAGGCAAACCCAATGAAATCAATGCTCACAATCGCCGTCGTATCGCTGTTGGCCGCGCTGTCCGCGGCGGTTGCATCGACGCCCCAGGCGGGTCAGGCGCAGACGACGGAACCGGGCGCGTCGATCAGCGGCCGCTTGACATACCCGGACGGCCGTCCCGCGTGGCGAAAGCCGGTGGACTTCGTAAACGCTCGCGATCTCACGTACCGCGACGTCGTGCGGACGGACCCTGATGGGCGATACACGATCACCGGCCTCGCCAACGGGGTGTACTTCATCGGGGAATTCGACGCGGCCAGGCTTCCAGCCGACAAGAACCCCCGTATCGAAGATCTGCCTGACCCCTCCGCCCATCAAAAGGAGTTCGGCATACCCAAAGGCCAGCGTGTGGTGATCGCCAACGGGCAATCCGTCGAAGGCGTGGATTTCGTGATCACCGACATCGGCGATCCGGTCGCAGTAATCGATGTAGGTCCAGCAGGCGCCACCGTCCCCGCATTGGCAGATGAGCGCCGCGCGGGCGGCTACCTGCTCGTTGGTGCGATGGCCGTTCTCTGCGGTCTGGCGATCCTGGGAGCCACGTTCCTGGGGATCAGGGCGCGAGCGCACTAAGGAGCGCTTGGAGAACGCACCGCGCCCACGGACTCACATCCACCGCGCTCGTGCTCCCCGGCGTTGAAGGCTGATTTCGCTTGGCCGATCGGCCTGTTGGCCATCGTCAAACGGCAGCTTATGCGGCGCGCCCGAGCGGTGTACGGTCATGATCGTGGTCACGCGTGGGGATCGATGCGCACGGCCCCCGGCATCGGCCACCCAGACGACGTACAAGGAGGCAGGCCGGTGGTCACGTACAGGATCGTCAAGTCCAACACGCATCAGGGTCTTGAGGAAGAGATCAACAAAGCCGCAGCCGAGGGCTGGGAGCCGATAATCGTCTATGCCTGGAATACGGCGCCGAACACGGCGGATCATGCTGTCCTGCTTCGGCGTACTGGTTAGCAAGCGCGGTTACCGGTCGCTCGTCTCTCAGAGGGAGACGGCTAGCGTCGCACGCACACCAGCCGCGCCGGCGAAGAGCGATATCCTCCGGTGATGCCGACGAGAAAACCCAACTATTGGGTCTATCCCGTCCCTGGGGCGTGATCCCCCGCATTTGGAAATCGCACCGCGCATCCCCTAAGTTCGCAGCACCTGCTCTGAGTCGATGCGGAATCGGAGGTTGCTGCCATGCCACGTGCCAAGCCTAAGTCCGACGTCGGCCGCGCGATGACGCGCTTCAACGCCCTGCGCCACGGCCTCACCTCCGCCGCGCCCGTCATCCCCGGCGTCGAGACCGTCGACGAGTGGCAGTCCCACCGCGAGTCCATCGTCGCCAACCTGGCCCCCGTCGGCGCCACGGAGACCGCCCTCGCCGAGCGCATCGCCGCACTCGCCTGGCGCCTCCGCCGCGTAGAGCGCTACGAGTCCGTCGCCATCGCCGTCGGCCGCGAGCGCGTCGACCACGACGTCGCCATGCAGCAGCGCCGCCTCGGCCGGCCCGTCAGCGTCTCCGAGGCCCGGCTCCTCGCCGAGGACGCCCGCCGCTGCCTCGATATCGTCGAGCACCTGCTCGACACCCCGCCGGACACCCGCCTCGCCGCCGCCGACGCGGCCGCCGTCATCCAGGCGCTCGCCTGGCACGCCCGGGTCGCCGTCGCCGACTACCTCGAAGGCATCGCCGCGGCCGCGGACGGCGGCCAGTGGACCGTCGGCCGCCTTGTCGCCGTCATGGAAGCCCTCGCCGCGCGCGACGGCGACGCGTTCGTCGATGTCCTGGCCGCCGCCGTCGCCCGCGCCCGCACCGTCGCCGGCGACACCCGCCTCTCGCTCGTCCGCCTCGACGAGGAGATCGACCGCCTCCGCCGCGAACGCCTCATGCCCGACGCCCCCACGCTCGACAAGATCATCCGCCACGAATCCAACCTCAACCGCATGCTCTACCAGGCCCTCGGCCAGCTCGAAGCCGTCCAGTCCCGCCGCGCCGGCGCACCAACCCCCCTCCACCGCATCCAGGCCTACGGCTTCCCCGGCGGTTAGGGAAAAAGGCGAAATTACGAAACAGGTACATTGCCAGATTCGAATTGCACTACATAACGAAAATGGAGGTACTCCAATCCCCGGTTTCGCGCCCCCGGTCACCCAGGTTCTAGGTTCTAAGTTCTTGGTTCTGGCCCCCCGGGCCCGCAATGTGCCTGTAACATCGATCCGGTACAGTCTCGGACGGCGGCAGGAGACGGCGGCGGGGAGCCGCCGCGAATTCATCGAGATGGAGCAGGCGAATGGCTGGCTACAAGGCGGAATACATCTGGATCGACGGCACAAAGCCGACGGCCAAGCTGCGGTCGAAGACCAAGATCGTGGCGAAGGGCGAGAAGCCGCCGATCTGGGGATTTGACGGGTCGAGCACGAATCAGGCGCCGGGCAAGAACTCGGACTGTGTGCTGAAGCCCGTGTTCGTCTGCCCGGATCCGATCCGCGGCGGCAGCGACGTGCTCGTGATGTGCGAGGTGTTGCTCGTCGACATGACGCCGCACCCGACGAACACGCGCGCGGCCTGCGCGGCCGTGGCGAAGAAGTACGCCGTCCACGACATGTGGTTCGGCATCGAGCAGGAGTACACGTTCTTCGAGGGCGCCAAGCCGCTGGGCTGGCCGGACAACGGCTTCCCCGCGCCGCAGGGCGGCTACTACTGCGGCGTCGGCGCGGACGAAGTCTTCGGGCGCGAGATCGTCGAGGCGCACACCACCGCCTGCATGCAGGCCGGCCTCCAGATCGCCGGCACGAACGGCGAAGTGATGCCCGGCCAGTGGGAGTTCCAGATCGGCCCCGTCGGCCCGCTGGCGTGCTCCGACCAGATGTGGGTCGCGCGCTGGCTGCTCTACCGCATCGCGGAAGACTTCGGCGTCGCCGCGACGCTGTACCCGAAGCCGGTGAAGGGCGACTGGAACGGCGCGGGCGCGCACACCAACTTCTCCACCAAGGAGATGCGCACGTCGTACCAGCCGTGCGTCGACGCGGCCGAGGCGCTCGGCAAGAAGCACGACCTGCACATCGTCAACTACGGCTACGCGATCGAGGAGCGGCTGACCGGGCTCCACGAGACGGCGTCGTACAAGACGTACTTTTACGGCGTGTCGGACCGCGGCGCGTCGGTGCGCATCCCGTGGCAGGTGGCGCGCGACAAGAAGGGCTACATCGAGGACCGCCGCCCCAACGCCAACATGGACCCGTACGTCGTGACGCGGCTGATCACCGACACCGTCTGCAGCGCGTTCGAGGCAAAGAAGGGCAAGCCGAAGGCCGCGGCGAAGCCGGCCGCCCGCAAGGCCGCGCCGAAGAAGAAGGCCGCCGCCCGCCGGTAGCGCATCGATCGAAGTTCGCACAGCAAGCGCCGCGGGACACCCGCGGCGCTTGCTTGTCTCCGCCGTCGCAGGCGGTACGCTGGGACGCACGAAAGGGGTACGACCATGACCTACCGGGACCTTCTGTACGACGTCTCCGACCACATCGCCACCATCACGCTCGACCGCCCGGAGCGGCTGAACGCGATCAGCGGCGCCATGCTCGCGTCGTTCTCGCAGGCGCTGCGGGACGCCGGGCGCGACCGCGGCGTCCGCGCGATCATCATCACGGGCGCGGGCCGCGGCTTCTGCGCCGGGCTCGATCTGAAGGAGCAGGGCGCCAACGGCAACAGCAACAGCGTCAACCCGAACGCCGGCATGCCGGCGCTCTTCGACGTGGCGGACAGCCCGCCCGTCGTGCTGCACCAGTCGGACAAGCCGGTGATCTGCGCGCTGAACGGCGCGGCGGCGGGCTACGGCATGGACCTGGCGCTGGGCTGCGACATCCGCATCGCGTCGGACCAGGCGAAACTCGCTGCGGTGTTCACGAAGCGCGGCGTGCTGCCGGAGAGCGGCGGCGCCTGGCTGCTGCCGCGGCTGATCGGCTGGGCGAAGGCGGCGGAGATCGCGTTCGCGGGCCGCGTGCTGAACGCGCAGGAATCGCTGGAGCTGGGCCTGGTCAACCGCGTGGTGCCGCACGTGTCGCTGATGGACGAGACGCGCGCGTTGGCGGCGGAGATCGCGGCGAACGCGCCGTTGGCCGTGCAGGCGACGAAGCGGATGATGCGCGCGTCGATGGATGAGACGTTCGAGGCGAACGTCGACCACGTCTACCTGCAGCTGCTGCCGCTCTTCCGCTCGCAGGACTTCGCGGAGGGCGTGAAGGCGTTCATCGAGAAGCGCGCGCCCGTGTTCGAAGGGCGATAGCTGCGCGCATCGCATGCGGCTGATGCAGAAAGCCCGCCGATGTGGCGGGCTTTCGTTTGGCTGCTGATCCTGCGATTGCGCCGCGCCGCGGCCGGCGGATCCGTCGCTTGCGCGATGGTGGCCGGCCGCCGGCCGGGCTGCGGTGCCGCGGGACGAGCGCGCGCTGAGAGCGCAACGCCCGCTGGGGCTACCGGTGATCAGGCGACCGGGGCCTCGTCGTCCGCGTGGGCGTGATCTGCCGGAACGTAGATCTCCTCGCGCATGACCTTGACGCTGCCGGGGGCGGTGATGCCGAGCTTCACGCGGTCACGATCCACGCTGAGCACGCGCACCCAGATATCCCCTTCGATCCAGATCCCTTCCTGGGCTTTTCTCACGAGAATAAGCATCCTGCTGGTCTTTCCGTCCCGCACCGTTCGTGCGAGTTCCGCCACCTGCCGCTCCCCCGCGGATGGTATGGCAGCCGTCCGGGCCCGATTCGTTGGTCAAACCCCATCATTCCATAATGAGCTTGACATTACTCCGGCGTTCGGGCTAACTAGGAACTCAAATGCCGGATGGCAAAAGCCGGAAATGAGAAGGTATACCTGGATTGCCGGAACTGTAATACCGGCATTCTAATTCCGTCGTAATTGCCTGTCAAGCAGGAGCGCGAATTTCTTGACAACCAAGTGGGGGCTCCTCACCAACCACGCCCTGGTACTGATCCACGTCGTCGAGCACCCGCGCTCGACGCTTCGCGACATCGCGGATTCCGCCGGCATCACGGAGCGCGCCACGCTGTCGCTGCTGCGCGCGCTGGAAGAGGACAACATCGTCGCCCGCCGGCGCGATGGCCGCCGCAACGTCTATACGGTCGACATCGATGCGCTGATGGCGCACCGTACGAACGGCAGCTACAGCATCTCGCAGATCGCGAACGCGTTGTTCGCGCTGTCGGGCCGCATTCCGGGGATGGAGCTGCCGCCCGGCATGCAGATTGCCGGCGGTGACCGGCCCGCGCCGAGGGGCGGGAAGGCCGGCGGCGGCGGGTCGCCGTCTCGCGCGTAGTGCCGCTACTTCACCGCGAAGTCCGTGTGCATCCCCTGCTGGTAGTGGTCCACGGGGCTGCCGCTTTCGCCCTTCGCGATGAAGCAGGCGAGCACGTAGCCGCCGGGCTGGAGATCGAGTGTCAGCGTTCCGCCGTGCGCGGGCTCGATCGCCTCGACTTCATCGATCATCCCCAGAGTGCCATCTGGGTTCTTGCGCATCACGGCGAGCTCGTGCTGCTGGTCGTCTGACGCGTTGGTGGCGATGAAGCGGATCACGCCCGCCTTCACCGATGTCTTGTCCGTGGTCACGGTGTAGTCGGCGAGCGTAGCCGCCACGGTGGCGTCCGGCTGGCGGAGCGTCGCGGGCGTCTGCGGCGCGGTCGGCTGCGTCGTCGCGGCGCTGCCGGTTGGCGCGGCGTCGGCGGATGCCCCGCTCGACGCGAACTCGATGATCGTCGCGACGCCGGCGGGCACGTAGCACTTGACGTGCTGCGCGGCGCCATTCGCCGGCACCGTGAAGCCGACGTTGCGCGTGCGTCCGGCCGGCACGATGGTCTCCTCCATCTTCGTGCCGTCGATGCCTTCGACCTCGTAGTCGGACTTCGATTCGTTCTTCACGACGAGCTGCAGCTTCTCGCCGGCGGTGACGCTGACCGAGGCGGGCGTGCAGCCGCCGGTGCTCTGCGTGATCGCGATCTTGCGTCCGCCGGCGCCGCTGCTCGCGCAGGCCGCGGTCAGTGCCACGAATCCCGCCAAGGCCGCCAGGCTGTTCCACTTGATCATCGCGGACCTCCTGCGATCAGCGCTCGGCGGCATGGGCGGCCGGTGGGGATTCGACGCGCCGCCGCGGCTTCTGCGCGTTGGCGGGGATACAGAAATACACGCTGAGGACAACGACCAGGTAGGACCAGTACGCCACGAGCTGCGCCATCGCCGGCGCGGAATCGTAGCCGAGCACGGTGTGCAGGAACTTGCCCATCGTCGACGTCATCGGCAGCGTGGCGTCGGTGTCCCACGGGCGGTTGCCCAGGTCGGTGAGGATCGCCGCGCCGTGGAGCGCGCTCAGGCTATTGGCCAGCAGGCCGGCGGCTAGCACGACGACGACCACGCCGGTGACGAGGAAGAACTGGCGCAGGGGGAGCCGCGCGGCGCCGTAGTACAGCACCACGCCGGCGGCCGCGGCGATCGCGAAGCCGGCGACGCCGCCCAGCACGAACTGGGCGCCCGAGTCGGAGTTGGTGGAGCCGGCGAAGAGGAAGAGCGTCGTCTCGATGCCCTCGCGCGCCACCGACGAGAAGGCGAGCAGCACGAGCGCGGCGACGGTGCCGTGCGAGAGCGCGCTGTCGATCTGGTCGCGCAGGTCGCGGGAGATGCCGGCCGACTGCTGCTTCATCCAGAAGACCATCCACGTCAGTACGGTGACAGCGACGAGCATGGTGAAGCCCTCGAACGCTTCGAGGACGCGGCCGCTCAGCTCGCGCGACGTCAGCTCGAGCGCGCCGCCAAACGCCAGCGACAGCGCGATCGCGGCAGCCGTGCCAATCCAGATCTCGCGGAAATGGCGCTTCTGGTTGATGTTGCGGAGGTAGCCGAGGAGGATGGTGACAACGAGGGCGATCTCGAGGCCTTCGCGGAGCGTGACGAGGAGGGAGAAGAGCATCGCTGGCCGACCGTTATTCTAGTACTCGCTTAAGTTAGATTTAGCATACGCTAATAGGCATGCTTAGTCAAGACTAAGTTTGACACGAGGCGAGCTCGGGCGCGTCCGGCGGCGAATCCGAAGCTTGGAGAGGATGCGGGGGCTATAATCGTCGCGGACGCCGCCCGCGCGAACTCGCCCAGCGCCTGGAGTGAACCTACGGCATGGCAACCAAGCCCTCGGCCACCATCGAAGACTACCTGATGGAGATCTATGACCAGCGCTGGCGCGGCCGCGAGGTGATCGCCGCGCGCCTGACGGAGAAGATGGGCGTCGCCGCGCCGACCGTGTGGAACACGGTGCACCGCATGGAGCGCGACGGGCTGGTCGCGATCAACGAATCCAAGGTGATCACGCTCACCGGGGCCGGGCAGCTGGCCGCCGAATCGATCAAGCGGCGGCACCTGCTGACGGAGCGGCTGCTGGTGGACATCCTGGGCTTGGACTGGGCCGACGCGCACGAAGAGGCGCACCTCATCGAGCACACGATCACGCCACGCGTCGAGGAGCGGATCATGGCGGTGCTGGGCAACCCGACGACCTGCCCGCACGGCAACCCGTTCCCCGGGCTCGATCCGGCGTCGCGGCCGAAGACGCGGCTGCTGGCGACGGCGCAGGCCGGCGAGGAGTGGGAGATCGACGGCATCGAGGAACCGGCCGAGGGCGACCACGACCTGATGACGTTCTACCAGCGCAACGGCTTCCTGCCGGGCGCGCGCGTAAAGGTGCGGGAGGTGGCGGCCTACAATTCAACCATGACGGTCGAGGTGGGCGGCGCGACGGTGGCGCTCGGCATGCGCGCCGCGGAGAGCCTGCGCATCGTGGTGGAGCGGCCGGCGGCCGCGCGCGCATGAAGGCGCTCTGGCTGAAGTTCCTGGACTGGTTCACGCAGCGCTTCGGCATCGGCCGCAGCGTGATCCCGCGCGAGCCAGTGATGCTGCGGCCGATCGGCGTCGTGCGCAACGGCGTCAAGCAGCCGCGCATGGACGGCTGGGAGTCGGTGCGCTCGGACCTGATCGTGCGCGAGGACCTCACCGACGCGCTGGACGGCATTGAGGGCTACACGCACGTCATCGTCGTCTTCGCCTTCGACAAGGTGCCGGAGGGGGAGCAGCGCGAGCGCGTCCGTCCGCGCGGCGACGAGCGCATCCCGGAGCAGGGTGTGCTGGCCACGCGCAGTCAGGCGCGCCCCAGCCCGATCGGCGTGTCCGTGGTGCGGCTGCTGCGGCGGCGCCGCAACATCCTGCGCGTCGACGGGCTCGACGCGATCGATGGCACGCCGGTGCTGGATCTGAAGCCGTACTTCCCGAACTACGACGCGGTGCCAGACGCGGGCGTGCCGGAATGGGCGCGTGCGCTCGATCGCCGGTAGCCGCGGAGCTACGCCAGCCCCACCAGCGCATCGAGGCCGACGATCAGCTCCTGCCGCGTCATCACTTCGCGCGCGGCCAGGATGACGCCCGGCATGAAGGAGTCGCGGCCGATGGAGTCGTGACGGATCGACAGTGTCTGCCCGGCGCCGCCGAACAGCACCTCCTGGTGCGCGACGAGGCCCGGCAGCCGCACGCTGTGGATGGTAATGCCGTCGAGCTGGCCGTCGCGGGTGTGGGGCACGGGCGTGGCGTCCGGCACGTTGCGCGTGAAGGGGCGGCCGCCGCGCGCGTCGATCATGCTGCGCGCGGTCGCGATGGAGGTGCCGGACGGCGCGTCAACCTTCTGGTCGTGGTGCAGTTCGATGATCTCGGCGGCGTCGAAGAAGCGCGCGGCCACGGCGGCCATGTGCATCATCAGCACGGCGCCGATTGCGAAGTTGGCGGCGAGCAGCCCGCCGAGCTTCCACTCGCGGCACTCGCGCGCCAGTGCATCGATGTATGACTGGTCGAGGCCGGTCGTGCCGATGACGGGCCGCACGCCGCGCGGCAGCGCCGCGGCCGTCAGCTCCGGCGTCCATGCGGCGTTCGTGAAGTCGATGACGACGTCCGGCTTCGTCTGGTCGCAGGCGGCAGCGGCGTCGCGCAGGAGCGGCACAGAGGCGCCGGACGGAAGCGCGATCGCGTCGCCATTCGCGAGCTTGTCGACGCAGCCGGCCGGCACGATGCCGTCCGCCGCGTCGAGCGCGTCGAGGATCGCGCGACCCATCTTGCCGCTGCCGGAGACCAGTACCCGGATCGCCATGCGGCTAGAGTACCTGACCGTAGAACCAAGAACCTAGAAAGCTAGAACCAAGAACTTAGAACCAAGAACCTTGGGCGCCGTCGGTGGGTTCTTGGTTCTGGGAAGCAACGCGCAGCCACGTGAAGAAGCGGACGCATCCGTGTCGTCCGCTTTCCACAAACCGCATCCAGACGGCTATCTGGCACTCAAGCTGCGCGCTCGGTGGGTTCCTCAGCGTCCTGCTGATCGGCCGGCTCGATGTCGAGCCGCTGCTGCACCGGCGTGCGGGCGATGGAATCGATGTGGCGGCGGGTAGCAGCGGTCATCTGGACGGCTGCCCCGTTGACGATGATCTGCTCGCCCTCGCCGATCTGCGTGCCCTCCGTGTCGAAGACCCGCGCCTTCCTCACGATGAAGAAGCCGTGCACGGCGCTGCGAAGGGCCTGGGTGGGGTCGGTGCCCGGCGTCAGCGACATGGTGCCGCTGATCTGAAAGGGCGGCGCCATCAGCAGGGCGGGCACGTCGGCCATCGTCGGCCGCACGACGCCGTGCGTGAAGTGAGGGCCCTCGAAGTTCGCGAAGATGATCTCGTCGCGGCGCACGAGCATCGGCGCGTCCAGCTCGACCTGCGCCTGCGCGCGGTAGAGCGGTCGCACCGCGGGCTCGCGCAGCTCGATGTGGCGGGCGACGGCGGGGTTGTTCAGCGACTCGAGGAAGCGTCCCAGGTCGTGGATCCCGTCGGGGCGGCCGGAGGCGACGAACGCCGCGGTCACGACTTCGATGCGGACTTGGGGCAGCCTGCCCTCGAGCTTGCTCATGGTGCCTCCCCGGCCTGTGCGCCGTCTTGCCCTGTTGGAGGTGAGTTTGGGGGCTGGCGCCTCGATTTGGCATTCGCGCCGACGCCTAAAACTTGCGGCGGATACCCGTGCGGGAAACCCCGCGTACGGAGCGGCGGCGGTACCACAGCTGCCGGAGGGGGCGCTCCTGGTTGGCGAGGACGCGCGGTACCTCATTTGTCGTTATGTATTGCAAATCGAATCTGGCGGTGTACCTGTTTTGTAATTTCGACTTTTCTCGACGGGGCAAACGCAGGTGCGCGGAGGGCACAGAGGAGCCGCTTGGGAGACGGCGTGCGGGCGCGTCATAGCGCCGCCGGGAACAGACGTGGGCTTCGCCGGGCACATCGCTAGGACCTCTTCATTCCGCAAGGGATAGACCATATGTTCTACAAACATATGCGGGGCCGCGGTGCGCTGTCAAGTGCGTGGGATCACCCGGCGGGGCCAGAACCCAGAACCAAGAACCCAGAACCTGAGGACTGGGGCGCACCTCCATCGGGCATGTGGCACCGCGTTCCACCTGGGGAGCACGTCACTCCCCGCGCTGCTCCCCCCGACGCGGGGAGGGGGGACGAGCGGGCAGCTTGCCCGGCGATGGCGAAGAAGTGCCGCGGCGTGCGGCTGTAGCCTTCGACGGTGCGACGGCGCACCTGCATCACCACCAGATGATGTCATGGTGGGGGGAAGGGAGCCCTATTGGATGTGCGCCTTGCCCGTCCTGTCGTCGATGAGGACGATCCGGGTCACGGGCGAGCCCGCGCTGTCGGTGAACGTGCACGTCGACCTCCAGTCGTGGTCGGCGGGCTCGTAATCGGCCGTACGCCCACCTGGAGCCTCGCCGCGCGCGAGACAGTCCCAGTGGGTATACGAGCCGGCTGGCAGACGTAAGTTCAGGGACAAGCGGCCCCCGACGGTGTACCGCGTACTGGCGTTCAACTGCCCGCCAGGGACGACGGTCTCGCTGACGATGCTGTCGATCTGGCTATCGGTCAGGAGCGGTTGCTCGCCGGTCTGCACGTGGCCCGTAGCGGGCGATAGCGACGACGTGGCGGACGATGCGGCCGCCAACGCGAGAACGACGAGGGGGCCGATGACTAGGCCCGCCCCGAGGCCCATCCAATAGCCGAAGAAGCGGTCCTCTCGCTTCGGTCCGGGGTTTATCCGCAGCATGAAGAAGACGCTCGGCCAGGTCAGGAAGCCCCAGAACACTCCCCAAGCGACGTTCCCTCCGTTGCGCCCGGCGCGAGCGGGAGGCGCCGTAAGTCGCGCGGTGGGTCTCGGTGCGATGGCCAGCTGACCTTTGAGCGAGGCGCCACACCCCGCGCAGAAGTCGCCTGCCCTCGCTGCGCCGCAGATGCTGCAGAAGTTAGGGACGGTGTCGGTGGTCATGGTGCCGGTCCTCCTACCCTAGGTAACGGCAACCTGGGGTCTTGCCGCCGGGTTACCTAGCAAGGGGTGGTTCATTCGGCTGGCAAGACCCTGAGGATGTCTTCAGCCGAACACACAGCTCGGGTATTCATCTTGGCTGTATCGGACCCGGCCACATAGAGCACCTTGACCGACTCGCCATCTTCCGATGCGTCTGTGACTTCGGCGATGCCGGCCGCCGTTTGGATGCGGTCACCCCGCTTCAACTTCGAGATGTCTACTTCAATCATCCGGACCTCCTTAACGACTCCGAGCGCAGACTAGTGAACTCCGACGTCGACGAACTCAAGGTCAGCGCCTTGGACGCAGGGCATCTCCTGTGCCGGACAGCGCGCGCAAGTGTGTGTCGCCAAGGTGATGCGTCTGTTTGGCGGTGGGCCGCCGGGTGGTATGAGCGCATCGAGGGTCAACCATGGCAACCGGTTGCCAGCTACCCCAGCCGTGCGGGACTCCATCGGGGCACGTTCCGTCCCTCATTTTGACCATCCTTTCAAGCAATGAGGCAGAATCTCCACATCGGCGCGAGCATCACATGGATAGTCGGCTACTTCGGCGCAAGTCCGCAGGCGTGAGTGGCAACATGTGGGGTCGATATCGGGCAGCACCCGGGGCGCTGGGCAGCAAACGGACAGCACGCATAGCGCATGCGCCCCGTAAAGCGTCTAGTGTAGGATCGAAATCAGGGCGCAAGCCGGCCCTACCACCAGATGATGTCGTCCATCGCTTCTTCGTGCTCTTCGGACGGCAGGTCACGCGACCAGAGGTTCGTTTCCAGGTACTTCCAGCCGGAGTCGGCGAAGATCATCACGATGTTGCCCCTGTCGAGGCGCTCGGCGAACTTGAGTCCGGCGTGCAGCACGGCGCCCGCCGAGACGCCGCCGAAGACGCCCTCGCGCTGCATGAGCAGCCGCGCGGCGCGGAAGGCGTGGCCGCTCCGCACGAGGATCTTGCCGTCGAGAAAGGCCAGGTCGAGGATCGGCGGGATGAAGCCGTCGGCGAGGCTCTTGAGCCCCTGGAGTTGGTTGCCGGGGTGCGGCTCGACCGCGATCACCTTCGTGCGCGGGTTCGCCTCCTTGAGGCGGTGGCCGGTGCCCATGAGCGTGCCCCCGGTGCCCAGCCCGGCCAGGAAGACGTCCACCTGCGGCACGTCCTCCAGGATCTCTTCGCCGGTCCAGACGTAATGGGCGCGGGCGTTGTGCTCGTTGCAGAACTGGTCGAGCATGTACGAGCCGTCGGCGGCGGCGAGCTGGCGGGCCAGCGCCATGGCGCCGGTGACGCCGTCCTCGGCGGGCACCCAGACCACCTCGGCGCCGTAGACGTCGAGTGTGCGGGGGATCTCAGGGTAGACGTTGCGGGGCATGACGATGCGCGTCTTGTAGCCCATGGCGCGGCCGATCATGGCCAGGGCGATGCCGGTGTTGCCGGTGCTGGCCTCGATCACGGTGTCGCCGGGCACCAGGCGGCCGTCGCGCTCGGCGTGCTGGATCATGTGCTTGACGATGCGGTCCTTGATGGAGCCGGTAGGGTTCCAGCCCTCCAGCTTCGCGTAGAGGTGCACGCCCGGCCTGGGTGAGAGCTGTTTGAGCTCCACCATGGGGGTGCGGCCGATCGTGTGCAGGACGTGGAGGTGGTGCATTGACAGACTCAGTATACGGTGCGGCGACCGAGAGGGCGGCGGGAAGGGCGTAGCAGGCCCGATTCCTTGACTTGCCGGAATCTGCATACCTATACTGTGCGCGCACAACCCGCCACGTGGCGGGGCCTATTTTTGTTAGGCACTTTTACAATTAGCCCACCATCGTCGGTCAGGGGGTTCCTGAACGCGGAGGGATGGCGTTTCGGGCCCGAGTGGCGCAACGGCAGCGCAACCGATTTGTAATCGGTAGGTTAGTGGGTTCGAATCCCCTCTCGGGCTCCAGATGAGGTTGCATGGTGGGTTGACCCTGGCCGCATGTCGGCTATCCCACCACGACGAGACCGGTCTGCCCACATAGCTCAGTTGGCAGAGCACACCCTTGGTAAGGGTGAGGTCATCGGTTCAAATCCGATTGTGGGCTCCAGCGGGAGCAGCGCCCGCCCAGGCGGGCAGGCGAGAGAGACGCGGGGGTGTGCGCCCGGTGGGGTGCACACCCACACCAACGACGCATATCCGCCCGTGCGGAACAACAGCGCAGGCCTTCCAGCCCGGAAGGCACAGGAGGAGTAGCCGGACATGGCGAAGCAGAAATTCGAGAGGACGAAGCCGCACGTAAACATCGGCACCATCGGTCACGTCGACCATGGCAAGACGACGCTTACGGCCGCGATCACCAAGACTCTGGCACTCAAGAAGCTCGCTACGTACCGCGACTTCGGCAGCATCGACAACGCGCCGGAAGAGCGCGCGCGTGGCATCACGATCGCCATCACGCACGTCGAGTACGAGACGGAGAACCGGCACTACGCGCACGTGGACTGCCCGGGTCACGCGGACTACATCAAGAACATGATCACCGGCGCGGCCCAGATGGACGGGGCGATCCTGGTGGTCGCGGCGCCCGAGGGCCCGATGCCGCAGACGCGGGAGCACATCCTGCTGGCGCGGCAGGTGCAGGTGCCCAGCATGGTCGTCTACATGAACAAGGTCGACCAGATGGACGACCCTGAGCTGCTGGACCTGGTCGAGCTGGAGCTGCGCGAGCTGCTGACCAAGAACGGCTTCCCGGGCGACGACATCCCGATCATCCGCGGCAGCGCGCTGGCGGCGATGAACTGCACGAGCACCGACGTGAATGACCCGGCGTTCGCCAGCATCCTGGAGCTGATGAAGGCCGTTGACGAGTACATCCCGACGCCGGAGCGCCCACGCAACCTGCCGTTCCTGATGCCTGTGGAAGACGTCTTCGGCATCAAGGGCCGCGGCACGGTGGTGACGGGCCGCATCGAGCGCGGCATCGTGAAGGTTGGCGACGAGATCGAGATCGTCGGCTTCGGCGAGTCGCGCAAGACGACGGTGACGGGCGTCGAGATGTTCCAGAAGACGCTGGACCAGGGCGAGGCGGGCGACAACGTCGGCTGCCTGCTGCGCGGCATTGAGCGCGAGGACATTGAGCGGGGCCAGGTGCTGGCGAAGTCCGGCTCCATCACGCCGCACAACAAGTTCGAGGCCGAGGTCTACGTCCTGTCGAAGGACGAGGGCGGGCGGCACACGCCGTTCCTGCCGGGCTACCGGCCGCAGTTCTACATCCGCACGACGGACGTGACGGGTACCATCGCGCTGCCGGAGGGCGTCGAGATGGTGATGCCGGGCGACAACGTGAAGATGACGGTAGAGCTGATCCAGGCGGTCGCTGTGGAAGACGGCCTTCGCTTCGCCATCCGCGAGGGCGGCCGCACGGTCGGCGCAGGCGCGGTCACGAAGATCCTGGCGTAGGCGTTCAGATTCGCACGGCCCGCCCGTTATAGAGTGTACGGGCGGGCCGTCTTGCCCCCGTTCGGGGGCGCAGGGCGGGCCGCGAGGGGCCCCCACGAGGAACCATGGCAAAGAAGGACGACCGGCAGATCATCACGCTCGCCTGCACCGAGTGCAAAGAGCGGACGTATACTACAACCAAGAGCCGGCGCAACGATCCGGACCGGCTGGAGCTGAGCAAGTTCTGCCCCCGCTGCCGCATACATCGCGCGCACCGCGAAGTCCGATAGAGAAGGGGAACGCATGAGCCGCGCGCTGCGCAGACAGCCCCTGGTGAACAAGCCGCCGGCGAAGGGTTCGCCGTTCAAGCTGGGCGGATCGCGCCCGACGAAGCAGAAGCAGTCGGCCGCCACGCAGGCCGAGGCGGCGCGCCGCGCATCGTTCTACGATCGTTGGATGCCGCGCCCGGTGCACGACGTGTTCTCCGAGCTGCGCAAGGTCACCTGGCCGACGCGCGAGGAGACGATGCGGCTGACGGTGGCAGTGGTCTCCGTCTCGGTGGTCATCGGCCTGGCGCTCGGCAGCGTGGACATTGGATTGAACTGGTTGGTCGACCACACCCTGTTGAGGTAGGGCACGGCATGGCGCGAAAAGGCAAAGCCGCCGCACAGGTCGACGAGGTCGAATCCGGGGAAGGCGCGGCCGAATCGCCGGAAGACGCGGCGATCCAGGAGGGGCGCGCGTGGTACGTGATCCACACGTACTCCGGGTACGAGAACAAGGTCAAGACGAACCTGGAGCACCGCATCCAGACGATGGACGCGAAAGACCTGATCTTCCAGGTGGTGATTCCGACCGAGGACGAGATCGAGATCAAGGATGGGCAGCGCCGCACGGTGGCGCGCAAGATCTTCCCGGGCTACGTCCTCACGCAGATGATCGAGCTGAAGGAAGACGACGTTGAGTCGAGCCGCGCGTGGTTCGTCGTGCGCAACACGCCCGGCGTGACCGGCTTCGTCGGCTCGGGCACCAAGCCGGTGGCGCTGGAGCCGCCGGAGGTGAAGCGGATCCTCCGCCAGATGCGCGTCGTGGCGCCGAAGGTGAAGGTCGGCTTCGTGGTCGGCCAGAGCGTGCGCATCGTCGATGGCCCGTTCCAGGACTTCGTCGGCACGGTCGACGACATTAACCTGGAGAAGGGCAAGGTGAAGGTGCTGGTCAACATGTTCGGCCGCGAGACGCCGATCGAGCTTGACTTCCTGCAGGTGGAGCGCCTGTAGCGCCGAATGATTCGGCTGGACTAGCCTGAAGCGTGCCTCGCCGCCGGCGAGGCGCTTCGTTGTGAGAGGGACGCCCGCGGGGGCGCAGAGGACAGGACAATGGCGAAGAAGATCCGGGCGGTTATCACCCTGCAGATCCAGGCCGGCAAGGCCAACCCGGCGCCGCCGGTCGGCCCCGCGCTGGGCCAGCACGGCATCAACATCATGGGCTTCTGCAAGGAGTACAACGAGAAGACGGCGAACCAGGCGGGCAGCATCGTGCCGGCCGAGATCACGGTCTTCGAGGACCGCTCGTTCACGTTCGTGCTGAAGACGCCGCCCGCGTCGGACCTGCTGAAGAAGGCCGCCGGCATCGAGAAGGGCAGCCGCGCGCAGAAGCGCGAGAAGGTCGGCGCGGTCTCCCGCGACGCGGTGAAGAAGATCGCCGAGCTGAAGATGAAGGACCTCAACGCCAGCGACATGGACGCGGCCGTCCGCATGGTGGAGGGCACGGCCCGTAGCATGGGCATCGAGGTCAGCTAACAGAGGACACCACGGGCGCGCACGGTCATCCGTGCCGCCTGCGGAGCAGCATCGCCAGACGCCGCGGGTGCGGCAGTAGCCGGCGACGAAGGCCGAACGCGCGCAAGCGCTGGTAGGCCGGCTCGGCCCGCAAGGGTTACGTCGCGGAGAGGACGAGAGATGAAGCACGGTAAGAAGTACAACGAGAAGGCGAAGCTCATCGACCCGGAGAGGCTGTACTCCCCGGCCGAGGGCATCAAGCTCGCGAAGGAAATCTCCTTCGTGAAGTTCGACGAGACCGTCGAGCTGCACCTGCGCACCGGACTGGACCCGCGCCACGCGGACCAGCAGATCCGCGGCACGGCGTTGCTGCCGCACGGGCTGGGCAAGACCGTCCGCGTGCTGGTCTTCGCCGAGGGCGACTCCGCCCGCCAGGCCACCGAGGCCGGCGCCGACGAGGTAGGTGGCGACGAGCTGATCAAGAAGGTCGAGGGCGGCTACACCGACTTCGACGTCGCGCTGGCCCAGCGCGACTTGATGGGCAAGGTCGGTCGCCTGGGCCGCGTGCTGGGCCCCAAGGGGCTGATGCCGAACCCGCGCTCGGGCACGGTCGTCGAGGCCGGCGATATGGCCAAGGCCGTGAACGATGCCCGCCAAGGCCGCGTGGAGTTCCGACTGGACCGCACCGCCATCATCCACGTCCCGATCGGCAAGGTGAGCTTCAGCGAAGCCGCCCTCGAGGAGAACATGGCGATGCTGGTGTCGGAGATTGTGAAGGCGAAGCCGCAGGGCGGCAAGGGCGTCTTCGTGAAGACGATCACGATCACGACGACGATGGGCCCCGGCATCCGCCTCGACCCGACGCCGACGCTCGCGATGCGGGCGGGGTAGGGGGCGGCGAGTCGGTAGTTCGCAGAGGGCGGGCGTGAGTCCGCCTTTTCCGCTGCTTCGGGGTGGGTCCGATTGCGGAGCGGCGCCGCAGCCGCTAGACTGCCCGGGCTGAAGACAGCAGGCGCTCCTTCGGGACATAATCACAGCCTGCCGAGGCGCAATACGTGAGTCCGGTCCGGCACCGCTTCAAATGCGGCGCCGCCCGCGCGTGTGGCCCCTGTCTTCCGGCAGGGGCGTTTTGTTTGGTCTTGAGGACCGGCCCCCGGTCTCAGGTGTTGGGATTTCACGAAGGAACAAGCCATGCCAACGGCGAAGAAGGAAGCGAACGTCGCAGAGCTGAAGGAGCTGGTTGCGAAGGCCACGCTGATGGTCGGCACCGAGTACCGAGGGCTCTCCGTGAAGGAGCTGACGCAGCTCCGCCGCGCGCTGCGGGACGCGGGCGTCGAGGCGCGCGTGGTGAAGAACAAGCTGTTCCAGATCGCCGCCGCGCAGGCGGGCGTGCCCGACGCGGGCCAGGTCTGCGAAGGGCCGACGATGGTGGTGTTCGCGCAGGGCGACATCGTCGCGCCGAGCAAGGCGATCAGCGACTACATGCGGACCGCGCGCAACGCGTTCGCGCCGAAGAAGGCGTACCTCGAAGGGCAGATCCAGCCTGGCGCGATCATCGCGGAGCTGGCGAGCCTGCCGTCGCGCGAGGAGCTGATCGGCAAGCTGGCCGCCCTCTTTGTGTCGCAGGTGCAGCAGTTCGTGAACCTGACGAACGACAGCATGCAGTCGTTCGCGCGGCTGGTGGAGTCGCGAGCGAAGCAGCTCGAAGAAGCGGCGTAAGTACGGGACGACGCGCGCCGTCCGGCGCGCTGTGAAGCAGGAGTGACCGCCCGCACGGCGGGCGCGCAGAGAAGGAGACAGGACATGGCGAAGGTAGAAGAAGCGTTCGAGATCATCAAGGGCATGACGATCATCGAGCTGCGCGATCTGAACAAGAAGATCGAGGACGAGTTCGGCATCACGGCGGCTGCGCCGGCGATGATGATGGCGGCGCCGGCTGCCGGCGGGGCTGCCGCGGCGGTCGAAGAGGAGAAGACGGAGTTCAACGTCATCCTCAAGGACGCCGGCGCGAACAAGATCAACGTCATCAAGGCTGTGCGCGAAGTGACGACCCTCGGCCTCAAGGAGGCCAAGGACCTCGTCGAGAGCGCGCCCGTGGCCGTGAAGGAAGGCATCGCGAAGGCCGAGGCCGAGGCCGTGAAGGTGAAGCTGACCGAGGCGGGCGCCACGGTCGAGTTGACCTAGTTCACCTCCGAACGGGCCTCCCTTCGCCGCATGAGGGGAGGCCCGCTTGGTATCATCCCCCGCGGTGGACTGTTACTCCTGCGAACAGCCGGCGATCAACGCCTGCAAGCGATGCGCGAAGCCGTACTGCGAAGATCACGGCAACGCGACGTACTGTGCTGACTGTTTGCGCCCGTCCAGCGCGCTCCCGTCCTTCAACCTCTACCGCGGCGCGCTGCTGACGCTGCTGGTCGGCACGGCGATCGCCGTGTACCTGATCCTGCGGCCGCCGGGCGAGTCGAACAACTCCGCGCCGGTCGTCGTCGGCAAGTCGACCGCCACCCCGACCGCGTCCGCCGGCACGCCGCAGCCCACGGTAGCCGCGCAGACGCCGCAGGTGACGCCCAGCGAGACGCCCGGCACGCCGGGCACCGGCACCGCGACGATCGGCACGCCGGGTACAGGGACGGCCGCCGCCGGCACGCCGACCCCGGCCGGCACGGAGAGCCCGTTCCTGGTGCACATCGTGGTGGAGGGCGACACGCTGTTCGGCATCGCCGAGGCGAACCTGCCACCGGGCGACGACGTGACGTCGTACGCGCGTGCCATCGCTGTGTTGAACGGCCTCGACTTCAGCAACCCGAGCCTGCGCATCGGCCAGCAGCTGGCGTTGCCCAGGCCCAAGCCCCGGTAGCCGCGCGCGATGCCCGATCCGGAATCCGCCGCCCGCGCATCGCTGCGCCGCAGCATGTTGATCTACCTGCTGCTACTGGCCGCCGATCTGCTCGTTGTGGTGTCGCTCGCCGTGAATGGCGGCAGTGGCGGCGCGTACGTGACGCTGTCGATCGTGGGGGCGGTGGGGCTGCTACTGGCGTACCACGTGCTGCAGCACATCCAGGATCTCGGTTCGCCGCTGGCCGAGAGCGAGGGCGTGGTCCATCGTCTATGGACGCGCGCGGACCTGATCATCGCCTGGCAGAGCCATTACATGCTGGTGGGGCGCACGGTCTTCCGGGTCAGGCCGGAGGACTACATCCGCCTGAAGACCGAGATGTATGTGAAGGTCGTCCACTTTCCGCGCACCCTGAACGTCGTCACCGTCCACGAGGCGCCGCGCGGCATCCCCCCGGCCTGAGTGGCACGCGGCCGTCGGGGGGTGGTCGAGCGTCCGCGTTCCGTGTGCTACGATGCGCCCGATTCTGGAACTGCGAGGACATCGATGCGCCTGATCTCACTCACCCTCGTGCTCTCGCTCGCGCTGCTGACGGCGGCCGCGGTCGCACCGGCCGCGTACGCGGCGTCGATGCCGCCCGGCGGCGCGCCGCCCGCGATGATGGCGGCGCAGAAGGCGCCGGTGGACCAGCACGACGACACGCGCGTGGCGGTGCAGCTGGTGGTGCTGGGCATCGCGGCCGGGGTCGTCGTGGGCGTGGGGTCGTGCGCGTACTTGCTGCGCAAGAAGCTCGGCCTCGTGCCGCCGCCGAAGCAGGGCGCGGGTGGGCACCACTGAGGGCGTCGTGGCGGCGTGGAAGCTGTTGACACAGCAAACGCGTCGACAGCACAATGAACTCCGTTCAGCAGGACAGGCGCGCGGGCGCTCATAATCGGTTCGAGGTGGAGTGATGGGCGACAACGGACTGGACCTGCGCTACTGGCAATCACGACACGTGACGCGACGCCGCCTGCTGGGCGGCGCTGTTGTGGGTGGCGCGACGGTGGCGGCGATCGGCCTCGTCGGCTGTAAGAGCAAGAAGACCGCGGTCGACGGCGTGACGCCGGCGGCGCGGCCGAGCGTGGCGGCGCAAGACGGCACGCAGGACGGCCAGGCAAAGCCCGGCGGCATCCTGAACGTCGCGATGGCCAACCCCCTGCCCAGCATGAACCCCTTCGGCCCCAGCATTCTCTCGCTGTACCAGGGGCTGTTCCTGGGCTTCACCGTTTTCGACCACATGTGGTACGTTCCCACCGATACCGGCGTGACGGAGCTGTTCCTCGCAACCAAGGTCGAACAGCCTGATCCGCTGACGATCATCGCCACGATCGGTGACGCGACGTTCCACGACAAAGCGCCCGCGAATGGCCGTCCCGTGAAGGCGTCGGACATCGTCGCCAGCTACAAGCTGTTCGCGAAGCAACTTCCCATCGGCTTCGACTATCTGCATGACGTCATGCAGGACGTGGTGGCCGTGGACGACCACACGGTGAAGATCACCCAGAACCGACCGTGGGCATGGGCATTCACTTCGTCGAACGCCGGTTCTCCCTGGTCCAGTTCGATCCTCCCCGAAGAGATCCTGGACAAGCCCGACGCGATGGCCAAGGACGCCATCGGGTCCGGCCAGTGGGTGCTTGCGAGCCACGAAAACGGCGCCAACGTCAAGCTCCGCAAGTTCCAGAAGTTCCGCCAGTTCGCGGGCACGAAGTCGATCGCCGGCCAGCCGTACCTCGACGGCATCGACTTCAAGCTGATCGCGGATGGCGCGCCGGCGCTGGCCGCATTCAAGGCGGGCCAGATCGATACCTACGGCTTCAACAGCAAGAGCGAGTCCGAGGACACGAAGAGCGCGCTCGGCGACAAGATCAAGGTCGGTAGCGACCTCGCGCGCGACTTCTTCTGCCTCATGCTGAAGTATGAGCCCCCGTTCACAGACGACCGCGTGCGCCACGCCTTCAACCTGCTGATCGATCGCGACGAGATCATCCAGCTCATGGTGGAGGGAAGTGGCCTGAAGTGCCCGCCGCTGCCGCCGGCGCACAAGAAATACCAGTTGCCCGACAACGATCCCGACCTTCAGGAGTACTTCCGGCACGACGTTGCTGACGCGAAGAAACTGCTTGACGCGGCTGGCTTCGATTACAATCAGGTGATTGAATTCAAGCACTCGGTCCGGTCTTCGGACGCGCAGGTTTCCCAGATTCTGCAACAGCAACTCCAGCGTGGGGGCGTGCAAACCAAGCTCGTTCCGGAGGACCTGGTGAAGTGGTTCAGCCAGTCGCTCGGTACCGGCAACTTCCACATGACGGCGTTCGATCACCTGGCGTACGAGGATCCGGATCTGCCGCTTCGCTTCTTCATGGCGGGCGGCGGCAGCCAGAAGAACTTTATGGGCTACAGTAACGACGCCGTGAACAAGGCCGTTCTGGCCGCCGCCGGCGAACTCGACGAAGCGGCGCGCATCGAGAAAGTGCGACAGGCGCAGAAGGCGGTCATCCAGAACTGGGCGCCGATGCTCAACCTCTACGCGCAGATCAATTACGGCGGCCGCTACAACTACGTGAAGGGGTCGATCAGCGGGCGCGGCTCGTACGGCCTTTTCAACCGGACGACGTGGCTCGACAAGTCGTGATGTTCCCGCGAGATTATCCGGGCCAGAGCCAGCGGTAGAGAGGTCGGCCGATGCTCCGCTACACGCTGCGCCGTCTGTCGTTCCTGCCGATCATCCTCCTCGCCGTTTCGATCATCACGTTCGTGCTCCTGCGCGTGCTGCCCACGGAGGACTTCGCTGACGTCATCGGCGGCAGCAACGCCACGCCGGAGCAGAAGGACGCCATCCGCGACAAATACGGCCTGCGCGACCCCGTCTTTCCCGTTACGGTGTCCGGCGAGTGCGAGCGCGTCGTGTGGTACGTCCCGAAGTGCAGCCTCGACGGCCCGGTCCTCGCGCTTCATCCGCACAGCCAGTACGGGTCGTGGCTGATCCATGCCCTGCGCGGCGATTTCGGCACGACGTTCAACAACAATGCCGATGTGCGCCACGAGTTCATCCGCAGGTTCCCGGCCAGCTTCGAGCTGGTATTCCTGAGCCTCGGCTTCAGTGTGGTCTTCGGGATCAGCTTTGGCATCCTCTCCGCCATGTACCGGAACAGCCCGATCGACTATGGCGTGCGCATCTTCGCCGTCCTCGGCACGTCGATCCCGGAATTCTTCCTCCTCACGCTGCTCATCGTCATCCCGTCCTACCTCTGGAACTACGCCCAGCCCTCCGGCGGCTACATCCCGGTGTACGACGATCCGATGCACAACCTGCGCCTCTTCCTGCCGCCCGCGCTGATCGTTGGCATCGCCGGCTCCTCCGGTCTGATGCGCCTCGTGCGCACGACGATGCTCGAAGTCCTTCGCAGTGACTACGTGCGCACCGCTCGCGCCAAGGGCCTTCGCGGTCGCACCGTGATCCTGAGCCACGCCTTGCGCAACGCCAGCACGCCGATTCTCACGGCGATCGGAACCGCGTTCATCGCCGTCTTCGGCGGTTCGCTGGTGGCGGAGCGGATCCTCAGCATCCAGGGCAACGGTCTCTTCTTCTTCACGTCGACCTTGAGCCGCGACCTGCCCGTCATCCAGTTCCTCGCGGTGTACACGGCTGCCGTCGTCGTCATCGTCAACCTGGTCGTGGATCTGTCTTACGCCTGGGCTGATCCGCGCGTGACGTACAGCTGATGGCCACCATTGTCGAGCGCGACCGGCAGTTGGCGCCCATGGATTCGTGGGAGATCCCGCGGTCGAAGCCGTGGTACCAGAAGCTTGCCCGTCTCGCCGCGGACAATCCGGTCGGCGCTGTCTCATTTGTCATCGTTGTGCTGTTCGCAGTCGTCGGCGTGTTCGGCGCGTCGATAGCGCCGTACAACCCGAAGGAGTTGGACGCGAGTTCGCAGTATCTCGGCCCCAGCAGCGTGCATCTCTTCGGCACTGACAAGTTCGGGCACGACGTCTTCAGCCGCGTCCTCACGGGAGCGCAGATCGACCTCAAGTTTGGCGTGATCGTGATGCTCTTCGGGTTCGTGCCAGGCGTTGTGCTGGGCGTCATCTCCGGATACGCGCGCGGCTGGGTCGACTACGTCATCCAGCGCTCCGCCGAGGCGTGGACGGCGTTCCCGCCGCTCTTCCTGCTGCTCACTTTCGTCTCGGCGTTCGGCCCTGGGCTGAAGACGGTGGAGATGGTCGTCGCGATCGGCGCGCTGTTCAGCGGCTCGCGGCTGCTGCGCGCCGTCGCGCTCATCGAGAAACAGAAGGAGTACGTCATCTCGGCCCGCTCGACGGGCGCCACGGAAACGCGCCTGCTCTTGCGTCACGTCGTGCCGAACATCATGCCCTTCATCCTCGTCGGTTTCAGCAGCGTCTTCGCCGTTGCCGTACTGCTGGAGGCGACGCTGTCGTTCCTCGGTCTCGGCGTTGCGCCGGGGACGCCAAGCTGGGGCGCCGATCTCGCCTTCAACGCCGACAACCAGGGCACGAAGTACCCCTTCCTCGTGCTCTTTCCCGGCCTGGCGATCAGCCTTGTCGTGCTCGCGTTCAACCTGCTGGGCGACACGCTGCGCGACGTGCTGGACCCGCGGCTGCGCGGCAGCACGGGCGCCCGCAAGTAAGCGCTCCGCCCTGTAACGAGACCCCGCCAGCCGGTACCCTGCACGCATGGCGGACGATCGCTTCTACCCACAGGTCAACTTCGCTTCGCTGGACGCGGAAGACTCCGCGTTCGGGCATGCGCGCGTCGTCGTGCTGCCTGTGCCGTACGATTCCACCGTGACGGCGCGCGCGGGCACGCGGGACGGGCCGCGGGCGATCATCGAGGCCTCGGCGGACATGGAGCTGTACGACGTGGGGCTCGGCATCGAGCCGTATCGCCACGGCATCCACACGCTGCCGGAGCTGGCGCCGCACACGGGGTCGCCGGAGGCGATGACGGACCGCATCGAGGCGGTGGTGGGCGAGCTGGTGGACCAGGGCAAGTTCGTCGTGACGCTGGGCGGCGAGCACACTGTCGCGGTCGGCGCGGTGCGCGCGCACGCGAAGCGCACGCCCGGACTGAGCGTGCTCGCGTTCGACGCGCACTCCGACCTGCGCGAGGAGTACCTGGACTCGCGCTACAACCACGCCTGCACGCTGCGCCGGGCGCTCGAGGTGGCGCCGGTGACGCAGGTGGGGCTGCGCAGCGCCTCCGCGGAAGACGCGGAGCTTATCCGCGCGCAGGGGCTGGGGTTCTACTCGCCTCGCGAGTACCGCGCGGCCGGCGCGGCGGCGGTGGTGGAGCGGCTGAGCGACAGCGTCTACATCACAATCGACCTGGACAACTTCGACCCGTCGGAGATGTCGGCGGTGGGCACGCCGGAGCCGGGCGGCCTGCACTGGGACGAGGTCTCCGACCTGCTGATCGCGGTGGCCAAGCGGCGCCGGATCGTCGGGTTCGACGTGACGGAGCTGTCGCCGTCGCTCGGGCCGCGCTCGTGCGCGCAGCTCGCCGCCAAGCTGACGTACCGCCTCATCGGCCTGGCGCTGGGCCCGACGGACTAGCGCGATGCCGGAGAAGAAGGGCCGCAAACGGAAGCCCGCGCGCGAACGCTCGCGCGGCGGTGGCACGGGCGCGGTGGCACCGCAGGGCGACGCCACGCCGTCCGAGCGAGCCCGCGCGTCGGCTGCGCCGTCCACGGCGCGAGCGGCGCTGCGCTGGCGCTACGCGGGACTCGTGCTGGCCCTGGTCACACTCATGGTGTCGATACTGACGATCGCGGACGTGTTCACGGGCGACTACAACGCCGTGAACCTCGCGTTCCGTGCCGGGACAGGGATCGGACTGGGGCTGCTCGCCATCGCCATCGCGGCGATGGTGCTGATCCCGGATCGGCTGCGGATGTGGCTGTTTCGCGAATAGCGGTGGTCAGCGCGCGGCGGCGACGAGCCGGCGGATCTCCTCGACGTGCCCGGCCTCGTGCCGCACCATGTCCTCGACGCGCTGGCGGATGCTCTCGCGGCCGCGCGTCGGGTGCTGGCCGGGGCGCGCCCAGTTCCAGTTCACGAGCGTCGTCAGCAGCTGCGTCGTCTCGGCGCGGATGCGGCGGATGTCGGCGATGATGCCGTCGAGGTCGCGCGCCGCGTAGCCGCCGGCGATGACGGTCGCATCCTGGTCCCACGGGTCCAGCACCGGGTCGGTCTGCGTGGACATCATGTAGAGCCGCTTGTGGTTGATCTCGACGCCGTCGAGCAGGTGGCCGACGACCTCCTTGATGCACCAGGCGCCGGGCTCGCCGCGATGCGATGCCTGCGCGTCGGTGACGCCTTTCAACTCCTCGTCGAGGAGGCGCGGCAGCGAGCGCAGCGGCTCGACGAGGTGCGCGTGGCCCTGGGTGCCGGGCTCCTGCCGCGGGAACGTGAAGACGTTGGGTGTCTGTGCCGGCATGATGCTCCTCTAGCGCGCGGGCGATGTTTGCGGCGCGGGGACGGGCTCGCGCTGGTTCAACGACGTCTGCGCGACCGGCTCGCCGCCGCGCAGGTACAGGCGCGGCACCCGGGCGCTGATGCCGGCCAGGATCTCCCACGAGATCGTGCCGGCCAGCTCGGCCAGCTCATCCGCATCGATGCGCTCGCCGCCCTGCGAACCAATGATAACGGCTTCGTCTTCCGGCGCAACGCCGTCGATGCCGGTGACGTCGGCCATGCACATGTCCATCGCGACGCGGCCGGCGATCGGCGCGCGGCGGCCCCGGATCAGCACGCTGGCCCGGTTCGAGACGACGCGGGGCAGGCCGTCGGCGTAGCCGCACATGACCAGCGCGATGCGGGACGGGCGCTCGGCGCGCCAGGTGCGGCCGTAGCCCACGGTGGCGCCCGGCTCGACGTCGATGATGCGCGCGACGCGGCTCTTCAGCGAGAGCGCCTGCCGCAATTCCAGCCCGGCGGCGATGCCCGGCGCCGGCTCGTAGCCGTAGATGCCGAGGCCAGCGCGCACCATCTCGAGCGCCATGTTCGGTGCGTTGAGGATGCTCGCCGACGCGGAGCAGTGGCGCACGGGGATCCACGGCAGCCGCGCCGACGCCTCCATGAGCGCGTCGTACTGCTGCTGCGTGAACGTGCGGTCGCCCTCCTCGGCAGCGGCGAAGTGGGTGAAGAGCCCTTCGACTTCGATGCCCGGCAGAAGCCGCACGTTCTCCGCGAATCGCACCAGCGACTCCAGCTCCAGGCCGTGGCGGTTCAGCCCGCTCTCCAGCTCAACGTGCACCGGCTGCGTGACGCCGCGTGCCGCGGCGAAGCGCGAGAGCGCGAGCGCGCTCTGCATCGTGCCGACGGTGGGTGTGAGGCGCAACTCGACGATGCGCTCGGCCTCGGCGGCGGAGGTGTAGCCCAGCACCAGCACCGGCGCGCGGATGCCCGCCAGCCGCAACTCCTCACCCTCGTCGACGCACACCACGCCGAGCCCGGCGGCGCCGGCCTCGAGCGCGGCGCGGCCGACAGCGACGGCGCCGTGGCCGTAGGCGTTCGCCTTGACGATCGCGTACAGGCGTGCGGGCGCGGCGCGTCCGGCGAGTGCGCGCACGTTGTGCGCGATCGCGTCGAGGTTCACTTCCGCCCAGGCCGGGCGGGCGCTCCATCGCTGGTCCATGCGCACAGGATAACTGGTGGGTGGTTGCTGGTTGGTGGGGGTAGGGGACGGGGACTCGGTCTGCGGGTGCGGTGCGGGCGCAGCAGGCTGCGTCCCTACGCGGGGAGTGTCGCACGTGCGAGCCGCTGCTGACGCGCTGACGTGCTAAGGTGAATGCGCAACCATCAGCGGCTCGCTGCCGGGAGGTGACATACCGTGCCAGCACTGCGTAACCTCGAACCCCTGTTTGCCCGCGTCTCCAAGCCCGCCCGCTACACGGGGGGCGAGTGGAACTCGGTCGCCAAGGACTGGGACACCTGCGACGTGCGGGTGGCGTTGGCCTACCCGGACCTCTACGACATCGGCATGTCGAACCTGGGGCTCGGCATCCTCTACGACATCGTCAACCGCCAGGAGGGCATGCTCGCGGAGCGCGTCTTCGCGCCGTGGTCCGACATGGAGACGGTGATGCGGGCGGAGGGCGTGCCGCTCTGGAGCCTGGAGACGCGGCATCCGATCGGCGAGTTCGACGTGCTCGGCTTCTCGCTCAGCTATGAGGGCACGTACACCAACATCCTGAACATGCTCGACCTCGCCGGGCTGCCGCTGCTGGCGTCCGAGCGCGTCGACGCCCACACGCTGGTGATCTGCGGCGGCTCCGGCGCCCTGAACCCGGACGCGCTGGCCGACTTCGTCGACGTCTTCGTGCTGGGCGACGGCGAGGAGACGGTGCTCGACGTCGTCCGCTTCGTGCGCGAGTGGAAACGGCAGGGGCGCGGCAGCCGCGACGAGATGCTGCAGCGGCTGGCGAAGACCTGGGGCATCTACGTCCCCCGCTTCTACCAGCCGGAGTACAACCCGGACGGCAGCATCAAGTCCGTGAAGCCGACGCTCGACTGGCTACCGGCGCGCGTGACCAAGCGGTTCGTGCAGGAGCTGCCGCCGGCGCTGACGACGCCGATCGTGCCGTTCCTGCAGACGGTGCACGACCGCGCGGCGATCGAGATCCAGCGCGGCTGCACGCAGGGCTGCCGCTTCTGCCAGGCGGGCATCATCTACCGGCCGCGGCTGGAGCGGTCGCCCGAGGAGGTGCTGGAGGCGGCGAAGGCGCTGGTGCAGAGCACCGGCTACGACGAGTTGTCGCTCGTCTCGCTGAGCACGACCGACCACTCGCGCATCCTGCCGATGGTCGATGGCCTGCGCGCGCACTTCGGCGATCGGCTGACGCTCTCGCTGCCGTCGATGCGCGTCGACAGCTTCTCGGTGAAGGTGGCGGAGGCGGTGGCGCCGCGCGGCAAGCACAGCATCACCTTCGCGCCTGAGGCCGGCACGGAGCGGCTGCGGATGACGATCAACAAGATCGTCACGGACGACGACCTCTACGCCGCGGCAGACAACGCCTTCGCGCAGGGGTGGACGAACGTGAAGATGTACTTCATGATCGGCCAGCCCACGGAGACGCACGAGGACATCGAGGGCATCGTGGCGCTGGCGCGGCGCGTGCGGGAGATCGGCCGCTCGTACCACGGCGGCCGGGCGCGGGTGCGGGTGAGCACGTCGAACTTCATCCCGAAGGCGCACACGCCGTTCCAGTGGGCGTCGCAAGCGCGGCCCGACATCCTGCACCAACGCCACATGTACCTGCGCGACGCGCTGAAGAAGATCGGCGTGGCGTTCACGTGGGAGGACCCGGAGCACAGCCTGCTCGAAGCGGTGCTGTCGCGCGGCGACCGCCGCCTCGGGCGCGCGATTCACAACGCGTGGCGGGCGGGCGCGCGCTTCGACGCGTGGCACGAGCACTACAACTGGCCGCGCTGGCAGCAGGCGCTCGCCGACGCGGACCTCAGCGCCGAGTTCTTCGCGTACCGGTCGCCGGGGCTGTTCGACCCGTTCCCGTGGTCGCACATCAACATCGGCGTCACGGAGTCGTACCTGCGGGCGGAGTGGCTGCGCACGCTGAAGCACGAGCAGACGGCGGACTGCCATAAGCAGCCGTGCAACGTATGCGGCGTCCAGAACCAGAACGCGGAGGACTGCCTCAATCGCTTTGACCTGCGCCTCGCGGCGAAGGGCAAGCCGCCGGCCAACCGCACCGGGCTGATCCAGCCGATCGAGATGTTCTCGCTGACGTAGCGGTCTGGTCGCTGGTCGCTCGTGACTGGTTGGCCTACGCTCCGGCCCTCGCGCGCGTCGAGCGCAGCAGGCTGCGCCCCACCCGCATGGTCGGCTCGTCGCTGGTCGGGGTTGACCACCGACTACCGACTACCAACTACGCAGAGAGGACGCCGGAATGGCGTCCTCTCTGCTTGCTATTCGATTGTGCGCAAGGTCTAGTAGCGGCGACCGCCGCCGCCACCCCCGCCGCCACGGCCACCACCACCGCCGCCACCACCGCCGTAGCCACCACCGCCGCCGCCGCTGCTGGGCGCGCGCTGCTGGAAGCAGTCGCGGCAGTACACCGGGCGATCGCCGCGCGGCTGGAACGGCACCTCGGTCTCGCGGCCGCAGTTGGCGCACGTGGCCGGGTACATCTGGCGCGGACCGGACGAGTAACCGCCGCCACCCCCGCCGCCGTAGCCACCACCCCCGCCGCCGCCGGGCGCGTCGCCACGCGCGCTCTTGCGGGCGCGACGGCAGTCCGGACAGCGCTTCGGCTCGTTGGTGAAGCCGCGGCTGGCATGGAATTCCTGGTCTTCCGCGGTGAAGACGAACTCCGCTCCGCAGTCGACACAGGTGAGATTTCTGTCGGTGTAGGGCACCTGACGACCTCCTATGAACGTTTCCTTGTCGTCAGGGCGGAGCGAAGCGGTAAGACTTTCGCGGCGGACTCGGACGGGAAACTTACGTTTAGACCGAGGTACAGTATCAGACCCGTTATGGGCCTTGCAACATATCGAAAGCCCTCAAACGCCTCCGCGGCTCCTTCAGGCGAACGCGGCGACCACCTCGTCGTTCATCCGCTGGTAGACCTCGCGCTTCCACGGGCCCTGGCTCATGGTCACGATCTGGGTAATGCCAGCTTCGATATAGCGTTCTACGACGTCGCGCACGTGCGCCGGTGGGCCGATGGGGAGCAGACTCTTCGCCTCGTCCGGCTTGAGCCCCATGCCGGCGCCGAACATGCCCGCCAGGCGGTCGATCAGGCCCTGGTTGTCGGAAACGATCATCGTTACCGAGGCCGTCTTCTCGATCTCGGCCGGGTCGCGGCCCACATCGCGGCAGTGCGCTTCAAGCGTCGCGATCTTGCCGCGGACCTGCTCGGGCGTCCCGAAGACGTTCATCACGTCGCCGTACTTCGCCAGCGTGCGGAGGGTCCGCTTCTCGCCGCCGCCACCGACCATGATCGGCGGGTGCGGGCGCTGCACGCCGCGCGGCAGGAAGACCGCGTCGCGGAGGTGGTAGTGCTTGCCGTCGAAATTGACGCGGCCCTCCGCCTCGAATAGCAGCTTGATCAGAGCCACCGCCTCCTCCAGCCGGTCCTGCCGTTCGCGCACGGGCGGGAAGGGGATGCCGTACATGCGGTGCTCCGCCTCGTGCCAGGCGGCGCCGATGCCGAACTCGAGCCGGCCGTTGCTGATGTGGTCGATCGTGGCGGCCATCTTCGCGAGCACGACGGGCTCGCGGTAGGTGACGCCGGTGACAAGGCAGCCGATGCGGATCCGCTCGGTCGTAGCGGCCAGCGCTGCGAGCGCGGACCAGCCTTCGAAGCAGTTGGCGTTGACGTCCTGCCCCGGGCCCGGCGGCACGAAGTGGTCGAAGGTCCACGCGCTGTGGAACTGCGTCTCCCGGTCGAGGAACGTCCACATGTCGGCGATCTCGCGCCACTCGACGTTGTTCAGGCTGGTCTGGATCCCGAAGCGCATGCGGGCCATCGGCGTTCCTTTCGTATGGCGGGGGCGTGGTCAGGTGCTGCGATGGTAGCGCGCGCGAGGGTGTGGGGCACCCAGCGCCTACGACCAGAGATCTGGATAGCGGGCCCGGTGCTGTGCGCGCAGGCGCTCGAACAGCTCGCGATACTCCGGCGTGTTGATCTCGGGCGTGGTCATCAGGACGGCGTCCTCGTTGTTGTCGGTGTAGTAGCGCTTGCGCAGGCCGACGCGTGCGAAGCCGTACTTCTCATACAGCAACTGCGCCGCCTCGTTCGAGGCGCGCACCTCCAGCGTCAATACCTCCTGCAGGTACTCCTGCGCGACCTCGGTCGCGGCGATCACCAGCCGCTCGCCGATGCCCATGCGCCGGTACGACTCGCGCACGGCGACCGTGACGATGTGTGCTTCGCCGACCATCAGCCAGACGCCGATGAATCCGAGCAGGTACTCGTGCTCGCCCGGCGCGTCGGTGCCGACGATGCGCCGGATCGCGCCCCAGAGGCGGGACGGCTGCTCAGCCGACGGCTCGTCGCGCAGCTCCGTGATCACGAGATAGCGGGCGATCTTGTTCGTCAGCTCGCGGCGGTACGCGGTCTGCGGCCACATCGACGGGAATGACTCCCGCTCGATGTCCGCGACCTGCGCGATGTCGTCGGCGGACATCGGCCGGAGCCGCGTGCGGAGCAGTGTTCGCATATCGCCTCACTATAGCATCGGCGCCCGCGCGGGCCGGCGCGATGCGCGCGACGCGCTATCGCGGCAGCGAGGGGCGATCGATGTCCGCGTAGAGCTGGCGGTAGCGGGCGTAGTGCTCGAGCACGCGGCGGACGTACTGCTTCGCCTCGTCGAACTCCAGGTCCTCGACGAAGAGGTCCTCGTCGTCGCCCGCGGCCCGCGCCGCGTCGCCCGCCGTGCCCGGGCCGGCGTTGTACGCGGCCAGCGCGCGGTACACGTCGCCGTCGAACGCCTTCAGCTGGTCGCCCAGGTAGCTGGCGCCGAACAGCAGGCTCAGTTGGGGCCGGTAGAGGTCCTCCGGCGCGAACGGTGCGATGCCCAGCTTCGCGGCGATCGCGGCGCCGGTCGCAGGCACCACCTGCGTCAGCCCCAGCGCCCCGGCGGGCGAGCCGGCGTCGGCGTCGAAGTAGCTCTCCTGCCGCACGAGCGCCAGGAGCAGCAGCGGCGAGATGCCCTCGCGCCGCGCCTCCTCCGTGGCAAGATCGCTGTATGCGGGGGGATACGCGACGCGGAGCAGATCCGCGGACGGGGCGGCCGCGCTCGCGGGGAGCGCCGAGAGCAGCGTCGTGGCGGCGCGCGCGGCCAGGCTCACGTCGCCGGCGTTGGTAGCGGCGCGGGCGGCGGCGTACAGGTACGCGGCGTCGTCCTTGTGGTCGGAGAGGAGGGCGCTGCTGACGGACCCCGCCTGCGCCGTCAGGCCGACGGCCCGCAGCTCGCGCGCCACGTCCCAGCGCGCGTCCGCAGCGGCGATGCTGGTGCGCGGGTCGGCGCCCGTCGCGTCCCGCACGTACGCGGCGATGCGGTCCCAGTCGATCGCGGCGGGCGCGATCGTCGCGCCTTCCTTCTTCGTGTCGTTGCGCTTCAGCAGCACCTCCGCGCGCAGGGCGTAGTAGCTGCCGGGGGCGTCGGCCAGCAGCCGCGAGAGCAGCGGCGTCGCCTGCGCGTCGCCGGCGCGGAACAGCGCGCGCCCCTGCCAGTAGCGCGCCCGCAGCGCGTTCTCGTCCGATTCCGTCGCGATGGCCGACCAGGCGAGCGCCGCGCCCTCGTCGTCGCCCGCGCGATACAGGGCGAGGCCGCTGTGGAACGCTGCCTCGTCCGCCCACGTCGAGAACGGGTAGCCGTCGACGAGGGCGCCGTATGCGGCGCCCGCCTCGGCATAGCGGCCGGCCTGCTCAAGCAGTCGGCCGCGCCACCAGAGCGCGTCGTCGGCGAGCGGCGACGCCGGGTCGAGATCGTGCGCGCGGGCGTACCCCGTGATGGCGTCCGCCGTGTCGCCGGCGGCCTCGTCCATCGCGGCCAGGTAGTACGCCGCCTCGGCGGGGTGGTCGGTGGCGGCGGCGGCGCGCGTCAATGCCACGCGCGCGTCGTCGCGGCGGCCGGCGCGATAGTCCACAACGCCGCGCACCTCGTCGCTGACGCGCACCTGCGCCGCGTCGAGTTCGTCGAGCAGATCGGGGGCGACGGCAGCCTCGGGATACCCGGCCAGCGCCTCCAGCTCGTCGGCCGCCCACGTGGCGTCGCCGAGCCGCTTCTTGATCGCCGCGATGCGCGCCAGCGCCGTGGGTGGGTCGCTGTCCTTCGCGCGCACGTACCAGGCCAGCGCCTCGCGGTCCGCACCACCGATCTGCAGCGCCTTCGCGAAGCTGAACGTGAACGACGACTTGAATCCGTCAGCGAGCGGGCCCGCCAGCACCTGCTCGGCCGCCGCCTGCGCGCCGGCGACCGAGCCCTGCCGCGCGAGCAGCTTGGCGCGCTCGAGCCGGGCGAAGTCCGCGAGCGGACCGTTCGCCGCGATGTACGCGTCGTAGCCGGCGACGGCGCCCGGCAGGTCGCCCAGGTCGTCGAGGGCTGACGCGAGCATGTAGCGCGCGGCACTGGCGTCGGCGGCGCGGCCCGCGCCCGCCAGGTACGCGTCGAGCACGGGGCGCGCCTCCGCCGTGCGGCGGGCGCGGAGCAGCAGCTGCGCCTGCGACAGGCGCGCGGCTTGCCGCTGCGCGCCTGTGGATTGCGCCACCACCGCGGCGTACACATCGATCGCGGCGGCGTAGTTGCCGGCGTCGCGCAGGCGGGCGGCGACGGTGCTGTCGGCAGGCGGCGGTGTTGCCGTAGCGGTGGGCGCCGCTGCGTCGATCGTCGGCGTGGTAGCGGGCGTCGAGCCGCTGCACGCGTACGCCGCCGCGCTCGCGAGGGCGCACAGCGCCGTGGCGCGCGCGGCGATGCGTGGTTGGAGTCTGCGCATGACGGGCCGATCAAGGTTCGCTGCGGCGGAGGAGTGCCTTTTGACAGGCTTCCGGGGGCAATGGTACCTTCGAAAACGCCGGCCCTGCAATCGAGATTGTGCGATGAACCTGTTTCGGCTCACCATCATCGACCCCGTGGGCGGCATCAGCTTCGTCACGCACGGCGAGGCGCTGCCGGCGCTTCTGCGCGCTTGCGCCAGCGACCCGCGCAGCATGGACGACCTGCTGGCGCGCAGCGAGCCGTACTACCACGGCCTGCAGGAGCGCGTCGCGAACGGCCTGGCGATGTTCGACGAGCGCAACACGCCCGGCAGCTACGCCGCGATCCACGCCGCGCTCGCGCACGCGCGCCCCGACGAATCACCGCTGTTCCGCATCGTTGATGAAGTGACGCGCGAGGCGAGCCTGCGGCCGGTCAAGGCCGGCGGCATCGTGTTCAACCTGATCGACCGGCGGATCATCACGCTGCAGAACGGCTACCGCGCCATCACGCGCAACGGCCGCGGCGAGGTGTTTGACGGCGAGCGGATGACGGGCGCACAGTTCGTGTATCGGCTGCCTGCGACCTGGGCGCTCGTGCCCTGACCGCGCGGCTACGGCGCGGCTAGTACTTGCGGCGCTTGTGGCGCATATCGCGGCGGTCGGTCAGGACGACCTCGCGGTTGCCCGCGTGGAGGGCGAAGGTGAAGAACCAGCCCGCACCAGCGAGCATCAGCGCGGCGAGGAAGAACATCCACTTCCACCACTGCGTGCCGGGGCCGTCGTTGCCGGCGTGCGGCAGGCCGGCCGCGCCCGCGGCGCCGCTCGCCGGCGGCAGGCCGGTCTTTGTGTTGCTGTTGCTGATGACGGTCACAGCGGCGGTCGCCGTCGGCCGCGGCGTGCTCGTCCAGGTGCCCAGGACCGGTGTCAGGGTCGGCGTGCGCGTGACGGTCGGCGTGGGCGTCCTCGTGGGCGAGGCGCTCGACGTCGGTGTTGCCGTCCCCGTGGCGGCGGGCGTGTCGGTCGCGACGGGCGTGCCGGTGGCGGTCGCGGTGGCCGTGTCGGTGGGGGTCTGCGTCGCCGTGCGCGTGGGCGTGGGCGTGTCGGTCGGCGCGGGCCCGCCCACCACGATGACCGCGACGGAGCCGGCGGCGGTGGTCAGCGCGCTGCTCGAGTCGTAGAACTGCTTCGCGACCCAGGCGATGTTGGCGTTGCCGTCGGCGATCGCCTGGAACTGCACGGTGGCGGCGGTGCCGCTGCCGGTGGCCTCGTTCGCGCCGGTCAGCGCGTACTGGTAGTTGATGATGCCGCTGCCGACGGAGTTGAGCAGGATCGTGCCCTGGGTGTTATCACCCGGGAACGAGCCGGGAAGGATCTCCGTGGTGCCGGGCGAGCTGAGGTCAGCGTCGACGACCTGGAGCACCGCGGCGTCGTAGCTGACGCCGAGGATCACCTCGTTGAGGTTCGTGGCGCTGGTGATGTCGAGCGTCACCGACACGGTGTCGCCGATGTTCAGCGAGACGTTCGACGGGTTCATCGAGAGGGTGCCGCCGGGCGCGGCGCTGGCGTGCCCCGACGGGAGCAGGACCGCCGCGAGCAGCGAGAACACGGCTCCCGCGAACGAGAGCCGCGCGAGCGTACGCGCGCGGTGGTGGTGCGATCCCTGCATCGTGCTCCTCAACCGGGGTATCGGAGCCTGCACGGAGCGCACGCAAGGTGCTGGCACCCGGCGGGTGCGGATGCAGGGATCGCGCGCGACGAATTAAGGGAACGCGCCGGCGAAGATCAGGGTGACACGTGCGGGAAGACCCTGACGGCGGCGCGCGGCAAAGCAAGAGGGCCTCGATGTCGAGGCCCTCTTCGTGCGCGTCAGTTGTGGCGGCGGGTTAGCAGCAGCTCTTCGCCTGGCCGCCGCCGTCGGCGGTCTGGAAGCTGGAGCCGCAGGCGCAGCCCTTCACGGCGTTCGGGTTGAAGATCGTGAAGCCCGACTTCATGATGTCGTCGACGTAGTCGATCTCGGCGCCCTGCATCAGCGGCGCGCTCTCCTGGTCGACCAGGACCTTGACGCCGGCGTACTCGAGGACGATGTCGCCCTCTTCGGTGCCCTGGGCGATCGCCATGCCGTACTGGTAGCCGGAGCAACCGCCGCCGACGACGAACACGCGCAGCGCGCCGCCCTCGACGCCGCGGTCCTTGAGCAGCGCGGCTGCCTTCTCGGCGGCCTTGTCGGTGATCGTGACGACGGACTGGGTTTCCTGGACCATCTCGGTGCTCCTTCCGAACCCCGGCGCTTGGGCCGGGGGAATTTGTACAGTGCTCACGGAGTATATCGGCAACCGGTGCCGGGTTTCAACGGGGCATGTCCCTGACCTTCGAACCTAGGCGCTGGCGGGCAGCAGGCTGTCGTACAGCGCCGCCACGGCGTCCGCCACGTTCGCCCAGCGGAATCGCTCCACCGCCTCGCGGCCGGCGCGCCCGAAGGACGCCCGCAGCTCGTCGTTGTCGAGCAGCAGCTCCAGCCGCTCGGCGAAGGGCTCCGGGCAGCGCCACGGGATGAGGTAGCCGGTCTCGCCGTCGCTGATGGTGCTGGTGAGGCCGCCGACGCGCGACGCGACCACCGGCGTGCCGCAGGCCATCGACTCGACCGCGACCAGCCCGAAGCTCTCGTAGTAGGACGGCACGACGCAGACGTCGGCGGCGTTGTAGTAGAGCGGCAGCTTGTCGTGGGCGACCGCACCGACGAACGAGATGTGGTGATCGACGCCGAGCCGCGACGCCAGGCTGCGCAGCTCCGCGATCTGCGACTCCGCCCGCGCGTCGCCGCCGACGATGAGCACGGCGAAGTTCTCGTCCTCGTGCAGCTGCGCCGCCGCGCTGATCAGGATGTCGATCCCCTTCAGCGGCTCAATGCGCCCGACGAAGAGGATGATCCGCTCGGCGTCGCGCAGGCCCAGGCGTCGGCGCGCCAACTCCTTGGGCATCGGAGAGAAGAGGTCGAGGTCGACGCCGCAGGGCACGACGGCGATCGACTCGTCGCGGGCGCCGTAGAGCGACGTCAGCAGGTGGCGCTCGTGTTGACTCGCGACGACGATGCGGTCGGCGGCGAGCGCGATGGCGCGCTCGGCGTCGATGCGGGAGGCGGGCTCGTGCTCGCTGGCGCGGGCGCGGTTCTTCACCTCGCCCAGCGTGTGGAACATGGCGACGTGCGGGACGTGCCAGCGCGCGGCCAGCCGCGTCGCGACGCCGCCGGACATCCAATAGTGGCTGTGCACCATGTCGTACGCGGCGCCCTCGGCGTCGATGAACGCGAGGACGTTGCGCTCGAACTCGTCGAGGTGCGCCGGGATGGCTTCCTTCTCGATCGGCGCGAGCGGGCCGGCGGCGATGTGCACGACGCGGGCGTTCGGGCCGATCGGCTGCACCTCCGGCGCGTCCGGGGAGGCGCGGCGCGTGAAGACGTCGATGGCGTATCCGCGCGCGCCCAGCTCGCGGCTGAGTTCGCGCACGTAGACGTTCATGCCGCCGGTCTCGCGCCCGCCGAGGGCGGCGAGCGGCGACGTGTGCGCCGAGATCACGGCGATGCGCATGCGCGTGCCGTCTCGCGCGAGGGAAGCCGTGGGTCCGTAGAGTGCCGTCATTTCGTCAACACGATCCTGTGGATCTGCTGGTCCTTGCCGCCGAGGTCGTACTTGTAGTTCTCATCGCCCCGCAAGAAGTCTACGCAGGTGCGCCCGGACTCGATGGCGTCCTTGATCAGCAGGGTCTTGGACATGAGCCCGACGGCGTAGTGCGAATAGGCGGGGTCGTACCCACTATTGTACATGTACAGCTGCCCCCCCACGTCAAAGTTCAGCACCGAGGCTACGGCTTCCCCGTCGAAGGTGAGGAAGTAGAAGCGCAGGAGGCCCTCGGCGGCCATGTCGTGGGTCATCTCGCGGAAGAACGGCTCCATGCCGGGGCGGTCGAGGAACTCCTCCTTGTGGTGCGAGCTGATGCGCATCAGGTGGAAGAGCGTGTCAAGCATGGCGTCGGCTTCGGCGGCCTCGGTGACGACCTTGAGGACCACGTCGCCGCCGGCGCTGTCCAGGCGGCGCAGCTTCCGCCGCAGCTCGTGGCGGTCCTTCTTCGAGAGCGTCCCCAGGTACGCTTCCCAGTCGCCGGGCAGCTCGACGCTGGGCGACAGCGCCTCGTCCTCGACCTCGGCGCGGTAGCCGAGCGCGGCGGCGGCGGCCTGCGCGGCGGCGAGCGTGGGCGAGGACGGGCGGAGGCCGCGGAGGTCGATCACCGCCGCGCCATCGGCCGCGAGGCGCTCGAACACGGCGGGGAAGAACGTGGCCTCGAACCCGGGCGCGACGACCACGTCCATGTAGTCGCAGATGGAGTAGTGGCCGACCAGCTCGGCGCGGCCGCCATCGCAGATGAAGGGGGCGACGCCGACCAGGCGCTCGCCGTCGCGGGCGGTGAGCAGCTTGAGTGTGCGGCCGTCCTGGAAGTGCTTGAGCCACACCTGCTGCCAGGCGGGCGTGACGAAGGGCACCGGCGCCTCGACGCCGGAGAGCAGGCCCTCCCACTCGGCGCGGACGTGGGCGAGCGGCTCGTCGTGGAGCGTCAGCGCCGTCACGAGCCGCGCACCAGCGAGAGGAACTCCGCGCGGGTGGCCTGGTTCCGGCGGAAGAGGCCGCGCGTGGCCGAGGTGACCATGCGGCTGCCGGGCTTCTTGACTCCGCGCTGCGTCATGCAGAGATGCTCCGCTTCTATCACTACCGCCACGCCGTCCGGGCGCAGCGTCTCCATCAGGGCGTCGGCGACCTGGCCGGTGAGGCGCTCCTGCAGCTGCGGGCGGCGCGCGTAGCCCTCGACCAGGCGCGCGAGCTTGCTGACGCCGACGACGCGCCCGTCGGGGATGTAGCCGACGGCGGCGACGCCGTGGAACGGCATGAAGTGGTGCTCGCAGACGCTGTAGAAGGGGATGTCGCGCAGGATCACCATCTCGTCGTGCCCGGCCTCGAAGCCGACCTTCAGGTACTGCGCCGGGTCGATTCGCAGCCCCTCGAAGAGCTCGGCGTACATGCGGGCCACGCGGGCGGGCGTGTCCACGAGGCCCTCGCGGGCGGGGTCCTCGCCGATGGCCTCGATGATCTCGCGCACGGCCCGCTCGATGCGGACGAGGCTGTCGTCCGATAGCGGGTCAAGCGAGCGATGGGTTTCTTCTATGGTCATATGCTCCGCCGGGCAGCGAGAAGGGGGTGGGGCAACGGTCCGTGTGCTTGCAGAAATGCTAGCAGCGGCGTCTTGCGGGGGTCAAACGACGGCGACAGAGCCAAGAGCTTAGAACCTAGAACCTGGGGCGACCGAGCGCTAGAGCCTCCTTCTTGGGGGGAGTTTGGGGCGGTTTTGGTACCTCTATTCGCGTTATGTTTTGCGATTCGAATCTGGCGGTGTACCTGTTTTGTAATTTCGACGTTTTCGGGGCGTCGCGCGTGGCCGGTCTCAGGGCGCGGGGGAGTTTGCTCGGCACTTTTCGGGTTTTCGGCGCGGAGGCGGTGGTTGGTGGTCATGCGGCAAGCTCCGTTGGGGTGCGATGTGGCGGGGGCGCGCTGATGCGGCGCCTCTCGCTGGCAGCATCCTAGGCGTGGGCGCGGGGGAACTCCAAGCGGGATGTGTCATGTGGGGTGCGCTCCTCTCCGTTGCAGGTCGCACCCATGTTGCCGTATGGTCGGACGTAGCCCGTGGAGGTGACCATGCCTCTAACAGACCAAGAGAAGCGATGTATCGATCTGACGTGCGGCTACCTCGACAGAGAGCGCGGCGGGATGTGGAAGATGCAGGGCGGCGACACGCTCGACGATCTGCATCCCACGGTGCCCAGTCCTGAAGTCATCGTCACCAACGGAAGCGAGACCGCCGCGGTCGAGGTAAAGCGGATCACCGGCGACTCCAGCTGGGACGCGTATTGGCAAAGCTTCCTCTCAATACGCCGTCGGCTGGTGCCCTCGTGTGGGGGCAGCTACCTCCTCAGCCCATTTCTCGACTTTCGCTACCCAATGGAGCGCGACTTGATGCGCATCGTCAAGAGCGAAATCGAGCGAGTCGCGCCGAGCCTATCGCCAGGCGACGGCGGCGCGATTCGCATTCCTCGGTCCGCGGCCATATCGCTCATTCAAGCGGAGGGCCCGGGACATATTTACTGCAGCCACACGGCGACTGGCGGCGAGCTCCAGGCTCTGTCTCCACGGCTGACGGGAACATACTGGCTCGTGGATTCGGATCAGTGGGAGCACGCGTTCGTCACAGACGAAGCCGTGGAGGACTTCTACAGGGCGCTCAGCGCGGCTTGTTCAGAAAGAGCGCGCGGCGGCTCCGCCATCGCGAAATGGTACGAAGAGTGGGACATCCGGCGACTGGACGACGACGGCAGTCCTGACGAGGTCTCGATGATCGTGGTGACGGACGCGAGAGACACGATAGGGGCAGCCTCAGACGCCTTGCGCACAAGGCTGGCGGCCGCGCAGCCCAAGTTCGCTTCGATGCGCTGGGCAGATATGAACATCGTCGTTCTTGAGAACTTGGCGGGCATCGTGTTTACACCAGAGGCGCTGGCTGAGGCCGCACTCAGCTTTGGCTCGGACGAGATGACGGGCATCGATATGGCACTGCTGGTGGACGGGGGCGTCACGCGGCTCTGGCCTGCGTAATGCCGCCACGAATGCGCAAGACGACATTCGCGCCGTGTTGGCGAGATATCGCAGCCCCGTCGCCTCGGTCGTCTCGCCTCTGAACGTGGACTCCTTGCCGCATGTCGATGAGCGGGTGGCGTCCGGTATGGTGCGCGCATGGGTGATGACGCGCCGATGCATCCGGAGGGGCCGCGCACGTTCGTGACGGCGCTGCGCGACGCTTCGCCGCTGGCACCGGAGCTGGTCGAGCGGATGCTGGCGCTGGAGTCGGGGCGGCATCCGGAACTTTCGGCATTGCGCGCCGGGCTCGGGCTCGACCTGGACCTGCGCGGCGCGACGGCGGCGGCGGATGACGCGCGGTCGCTGCTCGACGCGACCTCGACTGACGCGGAGGTGGCGCGCGCGGTGGACGCGATGCACGCGGCCGTGCGATCGAGCCGCATGATTCGCGTCGCGATCACGGCGGCGGGCGTGGCGGCGTCGCGCGAGCCGGGACCGATCGTGCTGCGCGACGGCGAGCCGCTCGGGCTGTACGTGCTGGCGGAGAACGGCACCGCGGAGGACGTGCGCTTCTCGTGCGAGGCGCACGGCGAGGGCATCGGCGGCGTCGTCGAGCCGCTGCGGGCGGGGTCGGCGATCTTCCGACTCGACGCGATCCACGCGGGCTCGTACCTGCTGCCGCTGCTGGTGACGGCGGGCGGGCGGCCGGCGCACATCGACCTGCCGATTGAGTGCCGCGCGGCGGGCACGCTGGCGGTGCGCATCGTCGACGACGAGACGGGCGAGCCGGTGGCGGCGCGCGTCTACCTGTCGGACGACGCGGGGCCGGCGTGGCCGGCGGGTGCGCTGATCCGGCGCGACGGGCGCGGCGACGCGTGGTTCCACGCCGACGGCGCGTTCGCGGCGATCGTGTCCGGCACGGCGCACCTGCGCGTGACGCGCGGCATCGAGTACGAGCCGGCGACGGCGACCGCGGCGGTGCGCGCGGACGGCCGGGCGGAGATCACGGTGCGGCTGCGGCGCTGGTCGCACATGGGAGAGGACGGCTGGCACAGCGGCGACGTGCACGTGCACTTGCACTACGGCGGCGAGTACGAGCTTGCGCCGGAGGACGCGGCGCTGGCGCAGCGCGCGGAGGATGCCGGCTTCCTGAACATGATGGTGGCGAACCAGGGCAGCGGCTGGGTGCACGACGCGCCGCTGTTCTCGGGCGCGCAGCATCCGCTGAGCAGCGCGGACCATGTGTTGCAGTGGGGCGAGGAGTATCGCAACGACTTCTACGGCCACCTGTGCATGTACGGCCTGCGCGAGCTTGTGCCGCCGATCTACAGCGGCTTCGCGGGCACCGAGCAGCCGCACGACGCGCCGGCGAACGCGGACGCTGCGCGCCACTGCCACAGCGTCGGGGGCACGCTGAGCTACGCGCACCCGATGATGGATGCCGCCGACCTGGAGCGCGTGTTCAGCAGGAAGATTGCGTACGAGGCGAAGGAGCTGCCGGTGGATGCCGCGCTGGGCCTCGTCGATGCGGTGGACGTGATGTCGTACCCGGCGGACAGCATCGAGACGGCGCGGCTGTGGTACCGCCTGCTGAACTGCGGGCTGCGATTGGCGGCGACGGCGGGCAGCGACACCTTCATGAACACCTGCGACTGGGGCAACTTCAGCAACCCGCCGGCGGGCGTGCGCGCGTTCGTGCGCGTCGACGGCGCGCTGAGCACGGAGTCGTGGTGCGCGGGCGTGCGCGCGGGGCGCACGTTCGTGACGAACGCGCCGATGCTGCGGCTGGAGATCGGCGACCACGGCATCGGCGACGAGATCGCGGCGGCGGCGGGCGACGTGCTGCGCGTGGAGGCGGAGGCGGGGTCGTACGCGCCGATGGAGCGGATCGAGCTGATCGTGGACGGTGAAGTCGTCGCGTCGGCTGTTGCGGACGACGGGGGCCGGCACGCGCTGCTGACGCACGAGCTGCGCGTCGAGCGCGGCTGCTGGATCGCGCTGCGGGCCAGCGGGCCCGAGCACGAGGCGGTGCTGGGCGGCGCGCTGTTCGCGCACACGAGTCCGATCTACGTCAACGTCGCGGGCGCGCCGATCGCATCGCGCGCGGACGCGGCGTACTTCGTCGAGTGGATCGATCGCCTGATCGAGATGTGCGAGCGGGAGGGCAGCTACGCGTCGGCGGCCGACCGCGACGCGGTGGTGGCGCTGTTCCGCGAGGCGCAGCGGTACTACGTGAGCAGGGCGTAGGCTGGGCGGGCGGGGGGCACGAGCCCCGGCTTCTGGCGCGCGCAGGCGGACGGGCTACGTGACGCCGGGCACGTTCCGCTCGCCAGCAGGGGCGGCCAGGCGATCCGCCAGGTCGAGGACTGCGTCTCGGGAGAGCGAACGGCCTTCGGCCCAGGCTCGCTCGAAGGCTTCATCGCCGAACACGGCGCGCAGGGACGCAGTGCGCGCCTCCTGGCCGACGGCGAATTCGAGTCGGTCGGAGCGGTTGAGCATCGCGTCGGCGCCAGCACGCAGTGCGTCTGACGCACCGAACAGCCACGCAGCGAAGCGGTGGTCCCGCTGGCTGTGCGCGAGCGCCGCGAAGGCCGCGATGTCGAGCGCCACTTCGAGGTCGCGGTCGAGTGCACGATGGATTGCCGTGCAGCCGGCGAGCATGCGCTGTGCTTCACCGAGGTCGGCATCGTGCAACGCGACGTAGGCGAGGTTGTGCAGCGCCGCCGCGATGAGGCGGTCGTGAGCGAGACCCCTCGCGATGGCCAGCGCCTCTTCGAGGAACGCGCGGGCCGCGACGAAGTCCGAGGTCGTTTCGGAGACCTCGGCGTAGCGCATCAGCGCTTCCGCGATGACCGTCTTGTTGTCCAGATCGCGCGCAATGGAGAGCGCTTCGCGGAAGCGGTTGGCGGCGTCCACGGGCTGGGCAGAGAAGAGCGCGAGTTCGCCCAGGCGCATGAGCGCATCGGCGACGTGCCACTTGTCTCCGATCTCGCGCAAGCTGGCGAGACTATCCTCGTACAGCGCCCGGGCGACCGCATGATCGCCGACACGTGCGGCGATGAGGCCGAGATCTTTCAACGGCTGGGCCTGACTCCAGGCGTCGCCGAGTTCGCGAAACAGCTGGAGGCTTTCTTCCCACGAGGGGCGCGCCGATTCGAGCCCGGTCTGGTCGGCCTGTGCGTGGCCGAGGAAGTGCAGCGCGTCGGCGAGACCCCAGCGATCGTCCGTCGGCCGCAGCAAGTCGACGCCATGCTGACAGAGCGCGACCGCCTCGAAGACGTTGCCGCGAGCGATGGCGCACCAGCCCTCCGTGGTGCAGGCGCGACCGTGCAGAGCTGGTTGGCCCGTATCAGCCGCCAGGCGCGCCGCCTGGTCCGCGAGCGTTTTCGCGGCGGCGTGATCGCCGGCGTGCATCGCGAGCGATCCGCTCCAGAGTAGCGCTTCGGCGCGGACCCGAGCGTTAGCGGCCTCGCCCGCGAGTGCGAGCCCGTGCGCGAGCCATTGCCGTCCCTCGGCGAGATGGCTGTGGAGCCGCCAGAACGGCGCGAGTGCGACGGCGAGCCGGAGGCCCTGCGGGCCCTCGCGCTCAGCGAACCAGGCAAGTGCGGCACGGAAGTTGTCGTGCTCGCCTTCACATCGTGCCAGCGAGGCCAGCTGACGCGGGCCGTGCATATCGTCGCTTGCGCGGCTGGCTGCGTGCAGCGACCACGCGGCGTGACGCTCGCGCATGAGGGCCAGTTCGCCGCTCGCGTCCAGCCGTTCCAGAGCGTACTCCCGAATCGTCTCGAGCATGCGCAGTCGCTGGTCGGTGCCGGCGGACTCCGCGCGGAGCAGGCTCTTGTCGAGAAGCGACGCGACGCCGGACAGGACGTCGTCGCGCGCATCCAGCGCGCACACTTCCTCGGCGGCGTCGAGGGTGAAGCCGCCGAGGAACACGCCCAGCCGCCGAAAGAGCACGCATTCGTGCTCGTCGAGGAGCGCGTGGCTCCACTCGATGGCGCCGCGCATGGTGCGCTGGCGTTCGGGCAGATCGCGCGCGCCGCCGGTGAGCAGGCCGAGCCGAGTTTCGAGTCGATTGAGTATGGCCTGCGGCGACAGCAGCCTGGCGCGTGCTGCCGCCAGCTCGATCGCCAGCGGGAGCCCATCGAGACGACTGCAGATCTCGGCGATCGCCGGCGCGTTCTCGTCGGTCACGGCGAACCGCGGGTCGGACGCTTGCGCCCGCTCGATGAAGAGGCGCGACGCAGAGCACTGCGCCACGGTTGCGGCATCGAGGGAAGCGGGCGTATCGAGCGCGGGAACAGGGAACTCGCGCTCGCCGTAGAGGTGCAGCGGTGCGCGGCTTGTGACGAGGACCTTGGCGCCGCGGCCGCCGGTGAGATCGGCGACCAAGGATGCCGCGTCCAGCACCTGCTCGAAGTTATCGAGGAGCAGCAGGAGAGCCTTGCCGTGGACGTACTCGCGCAACACATCTTCGATCGGGCGGTCGCCGCCTTCCCGAAGATGCAATGCCTGGGCGATGGCCGGGGCGACCAGGCCCGGATCGGTGATCGCCGCGAGCGGGACGAAGGAGGCGCCGTCGGCGAAGTCCTCAATGCAATCGCCGGCGGCATGTAAGGCGAGGCGCGTCTTCCCGCAGCCGCCGGCGCCCGTCAACGTGACGAGCGACACGTCCGAACGCAGCAGTAGCGCGCGCAGTTCAGCGCGTTCGACCTCGCGCCCGATGAATGCTGTGCGGTCGGGCGGAAGGTTATCGTGGCGGGCACGGAGGGTCCGGATCGGCGGGAAATCGGCCGGCAGACCTGGATGGAGGAGTTGGAAGATGTGTTCCTCCTGCTCGAGGTCACGCAGGCGGTGTGTCCCAAGATCGCACAGGGTGCATGCTGGTGGGAGCGCTTCCTGGGCGAGCGCTAGCGTGACCTGCGAGAGCAGCGTCTGGCCGCCATGCGCCGCCGATAGCAGACGGGCGACGCGGTTGAGCGCCGGGCCGAAATAGTCGCCGTCTCGCTGCTCGGCGGCGCCGCTGTGGAGCGCGCAGCGGACGGCGATCGGCGCATCACCCCACTGCGCGGACGTGACGCCAAGCTGGACATCGAGCGCGGCCGCGATGGCATCAGCGGCGGTGGCAAAGGCGGCGCAGAAGGCATCACCCCAGGTCTTGAACACGTGGCCGTCGTGCTGTTCGACAGCGGCGCGGACGATCTTGTCATGAGCGGCGAGTGCGCGACTCATCGCCGAGGTCCTCCGCTCCCAGAGGCGGGTGCTGCCCTCGATGTCGGTGAAGAGGAAGGTGATCGTGCCGCCCGGCATGGTCATGGCGGGACGATTGTACCACTGTCGCAGACCGCCGATCGCGCGTGGCTACGTGAGGGCGCGCTCGATTGCGGCGCCCATCTGGCTTGTGGTGACGAGGGTGCCGCCGGCGGCGGCGATGTCGGGCGTGCGCAGGCCTTCGGCGAGGGCGGCGCGGACGGCGGCCTCGATCGCGGCGGCGGCGTCTTCGAGCTTGAACGAGAGGCGCAGCATCATCGCGGTGCTGAGGATCATGGCGATCGGGTTCGCCTTGCCCTGGCCGGCGATGTCGGGCGCGGAGCCGTGGATCGGCTCGTACATGCCGAAGCCCTGGGCGTTCAGGCTTGCGGAGCCGAGCATGCCGAGCGATCCGGCCAGCACGCTGGCCTCGTCGCTGAGGATGTCGCCGAAGATGTTGTTGGTGAGGATGACGTCGAACTGGCGCGGGTTCGTGACGATCTGCATCGACGCGTTGTCCACGTGCAGGTAGTCGTGCGTGACGTCGGGGTACTCGGGCGCGATCGTCGCGAGCACGTCGCGCCAGAGCACGCTGCTGCGGAGCACGTTGGACTTCGCGACGAGCGTCAGGTGCTTGCGCCGGCCGCGCGCGACCTGGAACGCGCCGTGGGTGATGCGCGCGATCTCGCCCTCGGTGTAGGACTCGGTGTCCCACACCTGCCGCTGGCCGTCCACGATGCGCTCGCCCCGCTCGCCGAAGTAGATGCCGCCGGTCAACTCGCGCACGATCAGCATGTCCGCGCCGTCGACGATCTCGGGGCGCAGCGGCGACAGGGAGAGCATCTCCGGGTACACCGCTACGGGACGCAGGTTCATGAACAGGTCGAACTCGCGGCGCAGGCCGAGGATGGCGGTCGTCTCGACGCCGCTCCACTTCGGGTGGTGCGCCTGGTCCGTCGGGCCGCCGAACGGCCCCTTGAGGATCGCGTCGGCCGCGCGGCAGGTCTCGATGGTGACGGCGGGGAGGTGCTCGCCGTAGCGGTCCCAGGCCTCGCCGCCGGCGTAGGCCTCGACGAACTGGAACTCATGGCCGAAGCGGGCGCCGGCGGCCTGCAGGACACGCAGCGCCTCGTCCACGATCTCGGGCCCGATGCCGTCGCCGCGCAGCAGGGCAATACGGAAGTTCATGCGGTGGCTCCTTACCGGTGAGCGTACCGAATCGTGCCGTTAGCGCGTAGCGGCGCGCGGGAGTACGCTACGGCCCTTGAAAGGACGTGGCCCGTGGCTACCGTGAAGCTTGCGACGCTCAACATCTTCAACCGCATGGGGCAGTGGGGCATGCGCGCGCCGCTGCTCATCGACCAGCTGGAGGAGCTGAAGCCGGACGTGCTGGGGCTGCAGGAGGTGGACCTGGTGCTGGACCAGGGCATCTGGATCAGCAAGCAGATCAACAAGCGGCTGCCGGGCGAGCCGCACTACCGCGTCAAGCACGCCACGAACCCCGATACGCGCGCCAGCTTCCACGCGATCGCGACGATGTCGCGGATCGGGTTCGAGTCGCACGACATCCTGGACCTGATGACGTTCGAGCGGGTGGCGCAGCGGCTGGTGTTCCGTTGCGGCGACCGGCCGTTCGCGTTCGTGAACACGCACCTGCACTTTCCGCCTGAGGGCGTGCAGGAGCGCGTCGACCAGCTCAACTACCTGCTCGCCTGGCTCGACAGGGACGACCGCCACCTGCCGACGGTGATCCTCGGCGACTTCAACGCGTACGCGGTGCCGCCGGAGCCGGCGGTGACGCTGATGAAGTCGCGCTTTCGCTCGGCGTACGAGACGGTGCACGGGCGCGAGCCGGAGAAGACGTGGACGACGCCGGTGAACACGTACGACCCTGCGCCGCACGGCACGCTGGACTACATCTTCGTGTCGCCGGAGTGGACGGTGCGCGACGCGGGGCTGTGCTTCGACAAGCCGTCGCCGTACGACGCGGCTCTCTTTCCGTCCGACCACATCGGGGTGTGGGCGGAGCTTGAGTTGGGGTAGCTGTTAGCGGCTAGCCGTTAGCGGATAGCCATGCAATGGGGAGCGGGCGACTTGCTCGCCGACGAAGGCGCAGCATGCCATCGATCGACAGAAGTCGCCCCAGGTTGACAACGACATGAGCGAAGAAGGCAGACTATGGGCGACTGGAGAGGCTTACGAGCCTTACGTCGGCAGGTGGAGCCGGCTCGTGGCGCCGGAGTTCGTCCGCTGGCTGGCTCCGTCACCGGGGAGAGACTGGGTTGATGTCGGTTGTGGGACAGGGGAACTGAGTAAGGCAATTCTTCGGGCGGCCGCCCCGCGGTCCGTTCGAGGGGTCGATCCTTCCGATGGGTTCATCGCCTTCGCGAAGAGCCGCGTCCGTGACGAACGGATCGCATTCACGACCGGCCACGCGCAAGATCTACCGTTCGAGGATGGCAGCTCAGACTTTGTCGTCTCCGGACTCGTACTCAACTTCGTAGCTGACCCGGTCGCAGCGGTTGCGGAGTGCGCGCGCGTAGCACGAGCGGATGGAACCGTCGCCGCGTATGTTTGGGACTACGCGGGCGAGATGCAGATGATGCGGTACTTCTGGGATGCCGCGGGAGAGCTGGATGCGGCGGCGAAAGACCTCGATGAAGGCAGACGCTGCTCGATCTGCCGGGCCGATGCGCTCAGAGAACTGTTTTCCGGCGTGGGCTTTCAGCGGGCGGAAACGCGTGCAATCGATGTTCCAACGGTGTTCGCCGATTTCGACGACTACTGGTTACCGTTCCTCGGTGGTCAGGCGCCGGCGCCGCGTTACGCGATGTCTCTGAGCGAGCAGCGACGGAACGAACTGCGTGACCTTATCCGAGACAGGTTACCGATCGCGAGTGACGGCTCGATCCCGCTCATCGCTCGCGCGTGGGCGGTACGAGGCACGCGATAGCGGCCCGCTCCATCCGCCCATGGCCGGCCTACGGCTGGCGCAGCCACGCCAGGACCGCGTCTTCGATGAGTTGCTGGACAGCGGGCGAGTCGTCGAGCGTCTTGTGGCTGACAAGCGCCGGACCGCCGCCGCCGTCGCTGGGCGCGATGGGGGCCTGCGCGGCGGATTCGTCGACGTTCGTCACGTTGGAGAGGTCCAGCCTCTCGCCGTGCCACCCCTCGTTCGTCTGGAAGACGTTGAGGAGCGGCGTGCGGGCGGGGTACTCGGCGGCGGGGCGGTCGTAGAGCGCGATCGTGCGGTCGAGCATCACGCCGTAGAGGCGCGCGGCGTACGCGCCGTCGAGCGCGGACGTTACGGATGTGACGGTGACGCCGCCGTGGCTGTGCCCGATGATCACCGCGCGCAGGCATGGCAGCGCGTCGAGGCGGGCGCGCAGGTCGTGAGCCAGCCACTGCTCCATGCGCGTCTGCGGCTGGTCCGCGCCGAACACCGCCGCCGCCGCCAGCACGGTGTCGGTCGCGACGCCCTCGTCCGCTGCGCGGTCCTGCAGCGCCGCGACGATCTGGAGCTCGCCGGGGCTCTCGCCGCTGGTGGTGTCGAGGAGGTTGGTGCCGGCGCTGCCGACGGCGACGATCAGCAGCGGCCGGATCGGCGCGTCGCAGGAGTAGGCGGCGGGGTCGGACGGCGGGCCGGCGTAGAAGTCGCGGCGGTGCTGGGCGTCTTCGCACGCCTTCCCCGGCGCAAATGGGATGTCCACGCCCGTGAGGTCGGGCGAGTCGGCGGCGTCGAGGAGGCCGTCGCTGTTGCGGTCGAGGCAGGAGATGAGGATGGGCTCGGCGCCGCGCGACGCGTGGAGCGCCGCTGCCCACTCGCGCGGGGAGGGCGTGGCGGTGGGCGAGACCGGCACGGGCGTGTGCGTGGGCACGAGCGCGGTGGCGCCGCCCGGGCTGCTGCTGTTCACGAATACGAGCACGATGACGAGCGCGGAGCCGGCTGCCAGCAGCAGGGCCGCGGCGAGGGCGCCGAACTTCATCCTGCTGCCCGGCGGGTCCCCTCGAGCTGCGGCTGGCTGCGCGGCCGCGCGGCGCGCTGGTGCCGCATGATCGCCTGGATCCAGCCCGCGTCGCGGCGGCCCAGCAGCCCGGCGACGGCGACGCCGGTGCCCGACAGATCGAGCGTGATGTCGCCGCTGTGGGCGAAGACGAAGAGGCGGTTGCGTCCGGCGCGCGCGGCCTGCACGACGTCGTCGAGCCAGAAGGCGGCGTCGTGGACGAGCGGGCTTTCGACGTGCGGCAGGAAGAAGATCCGATCCGTGGTGAGGATCAGGTGGCCGTCCCACCAGTGCGGGGGCGCGGCGATCTGCAGACGGGCGGGGCCGCTGCGGACGAGCCGCTCACCGGGGAGCAGCTTCGCCGCATCGAACCACATGCGGGGTCTCATCGGCGCAGTATAGGCCGAATCGCCCCGCCCGTGCGCAAGTCGCGCCGTCACGATCGCCTCACGCGATCGCGATCGGCGGTTACGGAAGGGCGTAGGGCGTCTTCTTGCGATCGACGAACGTCACGGCTTCGTCATAGCCGGCGCGGCGCGCCCACTCCACCAGATCGCCGAAGGCGTGCCCGACGAGCTCGGGCGTGTGCGCGTCCGACGCCAGCGTGACCGGCAGGCCGAGGGCGTGCGCGCGCTCGACGAGCGGGAGCGCGGGGAAGATCTCGCCGCAGCGGCGGAGGCCGTTGCTGTTCAGCTCGATCGCCGTGCCGTTCACTGCGGCGCCGGCCAGGATCAGATCGTGCAGCGGCGTCTCGTCGGCCGGGCGGTGGCCGAACTTCTTCACGACGTCGGGGTGGGTGAGCGCGTCGACAAGGCCGCTTTCGGCGAGTTCTTTCATCAGCACGCCATAATCCGACCACGCCTTCGCCACGTCGCGCTTCTCCCACTCGAAGAGGAAGGAGTCGTCGTCGATGCCCCAGGCGCCCACGTAGTGCACGGAGCCGAGCACGATGTCCCAGCCATAAGGCGCGAGGAACTCGCGCAGGGCGTCTTCGCGGCCGTGGATCCAGTCCATCTCCAGCCCCAGCAGCACCGGCACGCCGGCGCTCTTCGCGGCTTCGACGACGCGCACGTAGTCGGCGACGCTGCCGGAGACGTGGTCCTGCCAGTACTTCGCGCACATGCCGGCGAGCACGGGGTCCGGGTCGGCGTCCCACCAGCCGCGCAGCAGCCTGTACGCCTCCTCGAAGCGGAAGAGATGCTCCGTGATGCAGATGGCCGTGACGCCGCGCTCGGCGCCGGCGCGCACGTAGGCGTCGATGCGCTCGCGGGTCATCGGCGGCTGCTCGCCGTGGGGCTGCAGGTGGGTGTGGCAGTCGATCACCGGCGCAGCTCCATCTGCTCGAGGATGGGCTCCATGCCGCGGATCAGCGCCGCCAGCCGCCCGGCAGCTTCGGCGGCGAACTCCGGCGTGAGCACCTCGGCGGGGAAGGCGCGGTGGAGGCGCGTCCACGACTCGGTCCACTCCTCCAGCTCGTACTCGCGGCCGATGCGCTTCTCGATGTCGGGCGCGCGCATCGCCAGCAGCTCGGCGGCGGCGTAGTTGCGCTCGCGCGACCCCTCGAAGTGCAGGCCGATCTCGACGCGCGCGGTCTTGCGCTGTGCCCACACCTCGTAATGGATGTCGGGCGAGCCGCGATAGAACTGCAGGTAGCCGAAGCGGCTGCGCGTCTCGAAGCCGGCCAGGCGCTTGCCCATGCGCTGCTCGACGCCTTCGCGCACCAGCGCGAGGAAGTCGCGGATGGTGAGCGACGGCGCGCGGGGACGGCTGGGGCGGCCGTCGGCGGCGATGCGGACGCGTCGAGGGGGCATGGTGTCTCGCCTGGCTGCGGGCTAGTTGTCGCTGGGGATCTTAGGCGAAGCGCCGTGCGCGGGCCACCGCTTGACGCCGCGGCCGGCGGGGCAGGATGATTCCGGCGGGAGGCGCTCGCATGACCAAGGCACCCAAGCTACTGGCCAAGGCCATCGCCAGGAACAACAATCTGCGCTTTGTCGAGCTGACTGCGCTCGCCGAGGCGTTCGGCTTCGAGCTAGATCGCATCAGTGGGAGCCATCACATTTACGTGCACCGCGGCGCAGGTGCCGTGCTCAACCTCCAGCCTGTTGACGGCAAAGCCAAGCCCTACCAGGTCCGTCAACTCCTCTCAATCATTGAGCGATATAATCTAGAACTAGGGGCACCCAAATGAAGCGCGACTACCACATCAACGTGTTCTACAGCGCCGAGGATCGCGGCTACATCGCCGACATCCCCGACCTGGTCGCCTGTTCGGCGTTCGGCAAGACGGCCGAGGAAGCCGTGCGCGAAGTCACGATCGCGAAGAAGGCGTGGCTTCGGTCGGCGCGGGCGCTCGGCAAGCCTGTCCCGGAGCCTCGCTATCGCCCGGCGATCTACCAGGCGGCTCACCTGCCCTGATCGATGCGGGCCACCGCCGGGCGGTCCGTGTTATGATCCGCCCGTGGTTGTGCTGCACGAACCCGAGGGCTACCAGCTTCATCTCCCCGTCTTCGACGGGCCGCTCGACCTCCTCCTCCACCTGATCGAGCGCGAAGAACTGGACATCACGAACATCGCGCTGGTCGCGGTGGCCGACCAGTACATGGCGTTCCTCCACGCCGGCGATCAGCTCAATCTCGACGCGCTGGCCGACTTCATCGCCATCGGTGCGAAGCTGCTGCTGCTGAAGTCGCGCGCGCTGCTCCCGCGGCCGCGCCCCGACGATCCGGACGCCGAGCCGGAGGAAGACCTCACCGACGACCTCGCGCGGCAGCTGCTGGAGTACAAGCTCTTCAAGGAGGCCGCGCGCGGCCTGCGCGACATCGAAGTCGCGGGTTTGCACTCGTATCCCCGCATCGCGCCGCCGCCCGAGCTGCCGGCGCCCACCGGGCTCGACGGCGTCACGCTGGACCTGCTGCAGGCGATGGTCGTCGATGCGCTGACCCGCGTGCCCGAGGAGAAGGAGCCGGTGCAGATCATCCACCCGCACCGGTTCACGGTGCGCGAGAAGGTGGAGATGCTCCGTGAGATGCTGCAGGCGGACGGCCGCGTCAGCTTCCGTGCCGTCGTGGAGGCGTGCGCGACGCGGATGGAGATCATCGTCTCGTTCATGGCGGTGCTGGAGCTGATCAAGTCGCGCGTCCTCGAAGCGCTGCAGGACGCCGCGTTCGCCGACATCGTATTGGTGCCGTCCGACGAGGCGCCGCTCGAAGTCGCGGTCACCGAGTTCGGCGGCGACTGAGCCTCCCGCCCCGATCATGGAGACTACCCGCCCGCTTCAGCGCATCGTCGTCGCCGGCACGACCGGCAGCGGCAAGACGACGCTGGCGCGCCGTCTCGCGAGAGCGATCGACGCGCGCCACGTCGAGCTTGACGCGCTGTACCACGAGGCGGGCTGGACGCCAGCCGATATCGAGGTCTTCCGCGAACGGGTGCGCGCCGCGATCGACGCGCCGCGCTGGGTCGTCGACGGCGCCTACGCCAGCCACGTCCGGGACATCGCCTGGGCGGCGGCGGACGCGATCGTGTGGCTGGACTATCCGTTCGCGGTCGTGATGGCGCGGCTCTTCCGCCGCTCGCTGGTGCGCGGGCTGCGGCGGGAGGAGCTGTGGAACGGCAACCGCGAGAGCCTGCGCGGCCAGTTCGCCAGCCGCGACTCGCTGTTCCTCTGGGCGCGCAAGACGCACTGGAAGCACCGGGAGCAGTACCCGGAACACTTCGCGCGCCCGGAGGTGGCGCACGCCCGCATCGTGCGGCTGCGCAGCCCCGGCGACGCCGAGCGCTTCGCGCGCGAAGTCGAAGCGCAGGCGACGGCCGCGCGCTGAACGCGGTTCAACTCGATCGCGGACACTCAGCGCCCGCCGAGCTGTGACACAACCGTAATTTCCGGCCACCTGCGCCGGACGTGGCGGGCGGCGCCCGTCCGTTACAATCCCGCGGAGCCGGGAGGGGCGATGGATGTGAGCAAACTGGCGCGACGGGCGTGCTTCGCGGGTGCGATAGCGCTCGCAGCGGCGCTCGTCGCGGCGTGCGGCGGCGACGGCGATGGCGCGCCGCAGACGGCGGGGGCGCCGCGCGCGTTCATGCTGGGGCTGAGCACGCTGCCCCGCGAGCTGAACGCGAAGTCGTACGGCGACGCGTTCAAGCTGGCGAGCGGCAACGGCGAGCTGGTGCTGATCCAGCGCACGCCGCCGTGGAAGGACTTCCTGCCGGGCGCGGACGTGAGCGAGGACACCGCGAAGACCACCGCGTCGGAGAAGCAGGCCGTCGCCGACGGGCACCTGCGGCTGTTCTTCGCGATCGACCCGACGGACGGCTCGACCGGGCGCGACCGGCTCGCGGGGCTGCCGGCTTCGCTTGCGGGGCGCAACTTCAGCGACCCGGACATCCGCGCCGCGTTCGTCTCGTACGCGCGGTACGTCGCGCTGAACTACAAGCCGGCGTACATTGCGCTGGGCGTCGAGATCAACCTCTACTACGACAAGAACAAGGAGGAGATGGACGACTTCAAGTCGTTGTACGCCGAGGCCTACGACGAGGTGAAGAAGATCTCCCCGGACACGCAGGTGACGGTCACGTTCCAGTACGAGGACCTGCAGGGCATCCTGCCGACGGAGGACCAGCACTTCGCGAACTGGCCGCTGCTGCGCGCGTTCGACCCGCGGCTGGACTTCATGGCGATCAGCACGTATCCCAGCTTCGCGTTCGCCACGGCTGCGGCGATACCGGAGAACTACTACACACAGCTGCGCGCGTTCACGGACCGGCCGATCGCCATCGCCGAGATGGGATATTCGTCGGCGGCGGCCGGCGGCGCGCAGGGGCTGAACAGCGGGACGGAGCAGGAGCAGGACGCGTTCCTGAAGCGCGCGCTGGCCGACGCGGAGGTGATGAAGATGCCGTTCGTCATCTGGTTCGCCGGGTGGGACCCGGCATACGCCAGCAACACGCCCTTCGGCATCTTCCAGCACATCGGGCTGCTGCGCGAAGACAACAGCGCCAAGCCCGCGTGGAACACGTGGTTTGCCGCCGCGCGCCGGCCGTACCAGCCGCAGTAGCTGCTGCGCGCTGATGCGCATCGCGCGCGCGGCGGATCGCTGACGCGCGCGATCGCACACGTCGCCGCGCGCGCTTTACGGAACGGTTTGGCGCAGATTCGGGAGCGGCCGAAGTGGTGGGAAGTTAGCCGCCAAGGTTAACCGCTTATCACTTCCAGCGCGTCGGACACGCTGCCTACAATGCCGCAACGTCCTGGTGTGGTGTCCCCCACCACTTTCATTTCTGACAGAAAACTGAATATCGTGAAATACCCGATTACCGTGACCGCGGACGGGTACGCCCTGCAGCGGCAGAGCATCGCAGCGTCTCTGACTATCAGCGACGCCTGGCGGTTCGCTGTCCGAAACTGGGGCTTGCTGGCCGCGATCGCCATCACCTTCCTCGTGCACGCGCCGACGCTCCGTTACTTCTTCGACGGGGACGACTTCGTCGTTGTCGGCAGCATCCGCTACAGCGGCACGGGCCAGTACCTGCTGGACACGCTGCGCATGCAGGACATCGTGCCGAGCTGGCGCCCGCTCTCGGGCCTGGTCTACGCGGCGGAGTGGAACCTTTTCGGCATGAACGCGATGGGCTGGCGGGCGGTGAACCTGGCCGTGCACCTGGGCTCCGTCGCGCTGCTCTACACGCTGGTGGCGCGCGTCACGCGCCGGCAGGCGGTGGGCGCCATCGCCGCGGTCGTGTTCGGCGTATCGGGCGCCCACTTCGACACCGTGACGTACATCACCGCGTTGCCGCACGTGCTGGCGACGTTCTTCGTGCTGGCATCGATCCTCGCCGTCGTGTCGTACGCGCAGGACGGCGAGCGCAATCCGTGGGCGTTCTGGGCGGCGTTCGCGCTGTTCGCGCTGGCGTTCCTGTCGAACGAAGGGGCGTTCGTCTACGCGCCGGTGGTGGTGGCGGCGTACGCGCTGTTCGCGCGCCGCTGGCACGACGCGCCGCTGCGGCTCGTGCTGCACGCCGTGCCGTTCGCCGGGCTGGCGACGGGCTGGCTGGCGTTCTACGAGTCCTGCACCTGCTCGCAGCTCAAGTTCGACGGCTACTACTGGGGGCCGCACGTCGCGACGAACTACGCCGTGTACTTCTCGTGGCTGGCATACCCGGCGCACGGCATCCCGCTGACGCCCGACGCGCTGCGCTGGGTACTGGCCGGGGCGGTCGCGCTCGTGGCGCTGGTCGCCGCCGTGCGCGGCCCGCAGATCGCGCGGCTGGCGGTGTTCGGCATGATCCTGGCGCTGCTGCCGTTCGCGCCGGTGAAGATCTGGACGGCGTCGCGGTACAGCTACGGCGCGGTGGCGTTCTTCGCGCCGCTCGCCGCCGTCACGGCGTACGCGGCTTACGATCGCGTGCGGGGCGCGCACCGGTTCCTGCGCGTGCCGGCGACGGTGCTGGGCGTCGCGCTGGTCGCCGCGGTGGCCGTGCTCTACGGCTGGCAGAGCTACGCGCAGGATGCGCGCTCGGGCCGCGAGACCGACCGCTGGCAGCTGCTGGTCAACGAGTTGCGCCGCACGAACTCGAGCGTGCCGCCTGGCACGACCATCTGGATCGTCGATGGGCCGTGGACCAACCCGATGGAGCAGTACACCTGGGTGCCGTCGGTGGCCCGCGCCGTCTACGGGAACGCCGCCGCGTTCGACCTGCCGCGGCAGGCGTACCAGGACAGCCCGCCGTCGCTGCACAACGCGATCTTCATGGAGTGGACCGTCGACGGGCTGCGCCCGGTGCAGCCGCAGCAGGTGGTCGCGGCGCACTGACCGCCGGGGGGGCTTGCGCGCCGGTGGCGCGCGGCGGCAAGCTAATGGCGGCAGCAGCAAGAAAGGCGCCGTCATGACCGTCGTCTCGACGCTCCAGCGAACCTCTATCGTCACCTCGCAGGAAGAGTGGGAGAAGCGCACGGGCGCGCTGCGTTCGCGGCTGCTGCCGTATCTCGAGCGGCAGCCGGGGTTCGTCTCGCACGAGCTGCGGCGCGACGGCGATGGCGGCGCAATGGTCGAGACGACGTGCTGGCGCAGCATGGACGACTGCCGCGCCTACCTGCGCGGCGGCGGGGCCGCGATGTGCGCGACCTGGCTCGACGCCTTCCTGCCGACCGCGCCGTTCCCGGACGGCAACTGGGTGCGCGCCACGACGGAGCAACCCTGATCGAGCGTGCGCCGGGAGGCGCCCTGTATGGCCGACTCCGCCGCGCAACCCCCGTCCGATAACCCGCTGCAGAACGCGCTGGAACAGTTCGACGCCGTCGCCGACAAACTGGGCGTGGACGCCGGCATGCGCGAGGTGATGCGGAGCTGCAAGCGTGAGTTCACCGTCAACTTCCCCGTCCACATGGACGACGGATCGATCCGCGTGTTCACCGGCTACCGCGTGCACCACAACGAGGCACGCGGCCCCGTGAAGGGCGGGCTGCGCTACAGCGCCAGCGTCACGTTGGACGAGGTGCGCGCGCTATCGATGTGGATGACGTGGAAGTGCGCGGTGACGGGCCTGCCGTACGGCGGCGCCAAGGGCGGCGTGGTGGTCGATCCGCGCGCGCTGAGCCGGCGCGAACTGGAGCGCCTGACGCGCCGCTTCACGACGGAGATCAGCGTAATCATCGGCCCCGACGCAGACGTGCCCGCGCCGGACATGGGCACCGACGCGCAGGTGATGGCGTGGATCATGGACACGTACAGCATGATCCACGGCCACTCGACTCCGGCCGTGGTGACCGGCAAGCCGGTGACGATCGGCGGCAGCAGCGGCCGCGTCGAGGCGACGGGCCGCGGCGTGTTGTTCGTCACGCAGTCGGCGTGCCGCGAGCGCGGCGTCTCGCTGGAGGGCGCGCGCGTCGCGGTGCAGGGCTTCGGCAACGTCGGCAGCGTTGCGGCGCGCCTGCTGGCCGCGGCGGGTGCGAAGGTCGTCGCGGTCAGTGACTCGAGCGGCGGCATCTACGCGGAGGGCGGGCTCGGCGACATCGATGCCATCGCGGCGAGCCACGCGGGACGGAGCCTGGCGCTCGCGGAGCACGCGGGCGCCGTCCGCATCACGAACGCGCAGCTGCTGGAGCTGCCGGTGGACATCCTGGTGCCCGCGGCGCTGGAAGGCCAGATCCACGGCGGCAACGCGGCGAACATCCGCGCGCCGATGATCATCGAGGGCGCGAACGGCCCCACGACGCCTGAGGCCGACCGCATCCTGGCGGCGAAGGGAACGTACGTGGTGCCCGACATCCTGGCGAACGCGGGCGGCGTCGTGGTCTCGTACTTCGAGTGGGTGCAGGACCTGCAGTCGTTCTTCTGGGAGGAGGACGAGGTCAACGCGCGGCTGCAGCGGATCCTCGACCGCTCGTTCCAGGAGGTGGCCGCGATGCATCGCCGCGAGGGCGGCACGATGCGCGAGGCCGCGTACATGCTGGCGGTGAGCCGCGTCGTCGAGGCGACGCAGGTCCGCGGCATCTTCCCGTAGCGGCTACGGGCCCGTGACCGGCGTGGGCTCCGCGAGCGGCGGCAGCTCGTACGCGTAGAACTCCGTCCTCCCGTCGCGCGTAGCGATGCGCTCGCGACCGCCCGGGAAGCGTTGCTCGATCTCCGGCAGCAGCGACAGGTACTTGCCGAGCAGCACGTACGCGACGGGACGCGTCCGATCGGGATTGTCGATCGAGCCGTGGTACGGGCTGAACTCCGATGACCGGTCGACGCCGTGCACGTCGGGCGCGAGGAACTGGCGCGTCTCCAGGTTGATCGTCGCGCCGCCGCTGTAGAAGTAGATCAGCGTGTCCGGCGGCAGGTCGCGCATGTAGATGCTCGCCGATGTCATCTGCGAGGCGTAGTAGCGCCAGGCCCAGTCGGACTTGCGCCAGGTCCAGAAGTAGTCGCGCACCGTGAGCCCCGCGATCAGCGCCAGCGCGGCGCACACGACCGCTATCGACGCGGCGCCCGGCCAGCGCCGCATCGTTGTGGCGGCGCGCCACACGGCGGCCAGCGGCAGCGCCGCGATGAACATCACGAACGGCGCGGCGCCGAGCGGCTGGCGCATGATCGATTCGCGCTGCGGTATCGCGGGGAGCGGGATGATCAGCACGCAGCACAGCGCGGCGATGACCATCGGTTCGCGGCGCAGGCGCACCGCCATGACCGCGCCGAGGGCGAGAAGCAGAAGGGTCATCGGGTCGAACATCGGCCGCAGGCCGTTGCCGTCGATGCTGTCGTGGTGGGCCGTCGTGGTGTAGGCGCGCACGAATGTGCGTGCCTGGCCGGCCACAATCTCCACCTTGCCCCAGGCGCTCGCGTGGTGGAACTCGGTCGACCGCGTCACGTTGGCCTGGGAGTAGTTATCGACGTGGGCCCAGTAATACGCGTCCGGGTCGGCGAGGTAGTTCAGCATCGGCGCGGCCACGACGAGCGACGCGCCGCCCATCCACAGCATGCAGCCGGTCCACCAGCGAAGGTCAGCGCGGTAGCGCGTCCAGGTGATGATCGCGAGGAACGCGAGCACCGCGACGACGGCGATGGGGTAGACGTTGTACGTGTAGACACCGAGTCCGAGCAGCGCGCCCGCCGTCGCGAACCAGGCGCGGCGGCGCGACCGCATCCCGAGCATCACGCACAGCAGCACCGCCAGCACCACCGTGCCGTACGAGATGGACCAGTGCGCGACGCGGCTGTAGAACATGTGCCAGTACGAGACCGCCAGCATCGCTGAGGCGAAGAACGCCTCCGCGCGCCGGAACGACACGCGGACCAGCAGGTACAGCAGCGGGATCGCCGCGAGTCCGACCAGGGCGAGCGGCAGGCGCAGCGCGAAGGCGCTGTTGCCCAGCAGCCAGATCGCGGGCGTGGTCAGGTACGCGTGGCCGGAGGGCTGCCCCAGCGCCGCGTGGGTGTAGACGCCGAGGAAGTCGCCGTGGAGGATCCGGTGCGCGTCCGTGCCGACCTGCGCCTCGTCGGGGTGCACGCCGTACGGGATGGCGCCCAGCCAGGCGAGGCGCAGGACCGCCGCCACCGCCGTCACGAGCGTGAGCAGCGTCAGGTCCAGCGCGGTTGGATCGCCTTCGTAGAAGCGGCGCAGGCGCGCCAGGGCGGACATCACAGCTCGAACGACAGGCGCACGCGGGCGCCCAGCGCTGCCGCCCACTCCGCCATCCGCCGCAAGTCGTCGAGCCGCGCGCGCAGATCGGGGCCGTCCGCCGTCAGCTCGGCGATGCGCGGGTCGCCGGCATCGAGCGCGGCGCATACGGCGGCGGCCGTCGCGGCGAGCGGCGCGGCGTCCTGCCAGACGCGGTCCAACTCGGCCTGGTCGGCCGCCTCCTCCACGTCGCGGTCCGCAAACGTCAGCAGCGGCTTGAGGTCGATGGCGTACTCGTGGCCGCGGAGCAGCAGCGCCAGCTGCGAGTACGGGTGGATCGAGCCGTAGCGCGTCGAGTAGGCCAGCGAGAGGAAATAGACGAGCACGTCGCTCGCGCCGCCGAACTCGACGGGGCAGGCTTCGCGGCGGTCAGTTTCGAAGTACAGGCGTGGCACGGCCGCATGGTAGCAGCGGGCGCGGCGGCTGTCGTGGCGGGCGCGCAATCCGCTACGCCGCGGGACGCACCGGCGCGACGGAGACCTGCGCCTTGCCGGCGCGCTTGGCCCGGCCCAGCGCCTCGTCAGCGTCGCGCACGGCCGCGTCGAGCGAGTGGGCGGTCAGCGGGTAGACGCTGACGCCGCTGCTCATCCGCACGCCGGCGCGCTCCGCGACGAGCCGCAGGCTGCGCTCCGCCATGGCGATGGCGTCGTCGAGCGAGTCGACGTGCGCGAGGACGACCAGCTCGTCGCCGCCGTAGCGGGCCACGGTGTCGGCGTCGCGGAACGTGTCGCGCAGCTCTTCGGCGATACGCACAAGGACCGCGTCGGCGGTGACGTGGCCCTGCTCCTCGTTGAGCGCCTTGAAGTTGTCGATGTCGTACATCAGGACGGCCAGCGGGCGCGTCTGAGGCACGTCGTGCGCGTCGAGCACCTCGCGGAAGCGGCGGCGGTTGTCGAGGCCGGTGAGCGGGTCGGTCATGGACGCGTGCCGCACGAGATCGCGCAGCTTGCGGTTGCTGCTGGAGATCAGGTCGGAGTTGAGCGACGTGAACACGGCCATGAAGGTGACGACGACGTCCATCTGCCAGGCGACGGTGCCGCGGTCCAGCGCCGCGGCCGCCGCCACGCTGCACCAGAAGATGGCGATGCACCAGAGCGAGAAGGCGAGCAGGTAGCGCGTGGTGTGCAGCACCGAGAGCGAGGAGACGATGAGCAGGTAGCCGATCCAGATCGGATAATCGGGCCGGCCGACTGCGACCGTGGCGAGCATGACGAAGAAGGTGTCGCTGAACGGCGTGAGGTTCACCTGGAGGCGTCCGACGCCCTGCCAGCGGAACAGGCAGTAGACCGCGATGGCGTAGACCTCGAGTGACCAGGCGCTGGCGATCCACCAGCCGCGCGACATCGGCAGCACGCCGGCCGGGATGAGCACCAGGTAGCTGGTGGTGATGAGGATCCGGAGCCGCAGCTGGCTGTCCCAGTATCCCGGCCCGACGGCGTCGCTGGCCCGCTCGCGCGGGGCGTGGTCGTGCGCCCGGTGACCGGTGCTTGCCCGCGCGGCCCATCCACGAACAGGGTTCAACATGAACGCGTGCTTACCGCCTTCCGCCGCCCCGGGCGAGTCTCGCTACTTGAGAGTGTCGGTTCAGCAGTGACGCATGTTGAGAGGCGCGGCCCTCCGGCGTAGGGGAATTCCGCGAGCGCCGTACCTGTAATCGCAGGTTATACTGGTGTAATCCCACCTCTCCGACACGCGAAAGGAACCTGATTTGGCCATCGAATGGCACGTTTCGCATCTGGACAACGGTATGCGCGTCGTCACCACGCCGGTGCCGACGGCGCAGTCGGTGAGCGTGAACCTCTTCGTCGGCATCGGCTCGCGCGGCGAGGACCGGCGCACGAACGGACTCTCCCACTACATGGAGCACATGCTGTTCAAGGGCACGCAGCGCCGGCCCGACGCCATCGTGATCGCCGAGGCGATCGAGGGCGCGGGCGGCGTGCTGAACGCCTACACGTCGAAAGAGCTGACCTGCTACTGGAACCAGGTGCCGTTCGACCGCCTGCCGCTGGCGATGGACGTACTGGCGGACATGTACCGCAACTCGGTCCTGGCGCAGGAGGAGATCGACCGCGAGCGCACGGTGGTGCAGCAGGAGATCCGGCGGTCGTTCGACCAGCCGGGCGCGTGGGCGTCGGAGCTGCTGTCGCGTGCGACGTTCGGCGACCAGCCCGTCGGCTGGCCGATCGCCGGCACGATCGAGACGGTAGGCGCGATGGTGCGCGACGACTTCGTGCGCCACGTCGACACGTACTACGTGCCGTCGAACACGGTGCTGAGCGTTGCGGGCAATACCACGCACGAGGAGGTGCTGCGCCACGCCGGGCAGCTGTTCGGCGACCTGCCGGCGCGGGCCGCACCGGCATCGCCGGCGGCGGCTTCCGACTTCGCGCCGGAGCGCGTGGTCGTGGAGACGCGGGAGATCGCGCAGTGCAACATGGGGATCTCGCTGCACGCGCTGTCGCGCAACGACCCGGACCGCTACCCGCTGATGGTGCTGAACACCGTCCTCGGCCGCGGCATGAGCTCGCGGCTGTTCAAGGAGGTGCGCGAGCGGCGCGGCCTGGCGTACAGCGTCGGCTCGGGCGTGTCGCGTTACAACGACGTGGGGGCGATGAGCGTCAGCGCTGGCGTCACGCTGGAACACCTGGAAGAGGCGACGCGCGTGATCGTGGCGGAGCTGCTGCGCCTCACGTCGGAGCCTGTCGGGGACGAGGAAGTGACGAAGGCGCGCGACTTCTCCACCGGCAACTTCCGGCTCGGGCTGGAGTCGACGATGGCGCTGGCGCAGCGCGCGGGCGAGCAGCTGCTGATGACGGGCGAGATCGAGCCGATCGAGGACGTGGTCTCCGCCATCGCAGCGGTGACGCAGGCCGACATCCAGCGGGTGGCGCAGCGGCTGTTCCGGCCGGGCGGGTTCGCGATGGCCGTCGTCGGCCCCGGCGGCGATGCCGCCCGCCTGCGGGAGATCCTGGACGCCGCCTAGAGCGGCTTCCAGCGCAAGAACCGGATAGCCGCGCCGCCCCGGCGGACGTAGAGTCGTCTGTGGAGGTGCGATGATGATCGCGATGACGGCTGCCACGGACGAAACCGCAACTGACGACGCGCGCTGGCTGGCGGTGCAGCGGCGCGACGCCGCGCACGACGGCGCGTTCGTCACGGCGGTGCGCACCACCGGCATCTACTGCCGCCCGTCGTGCCCGGCGCGCACACCGAAGCGCGAGAACGTCCGCTTCTACGCCTCGCCCGATAGCGCGGAGCGCGCCGGCTTCCGCGCCTGCCGCCGCTGCCATCCGCGAGATCCCGCCCGCTCCGAGGTGGCGCTGGCCGAGCGCGTCTGCGAGCTGCTGCGCGCGGGCGGCAGCCAGATGCCGACGCTCGAAGACCTGGGCAGGGCCGTGGGCGTGAGCCCGTTCCACCTGCAGCGCACGTTCAAGCGCGTGATGGGCGTCTCGCCGCGGCAGTACGCGGCGGCCCAGCGAACGCAGCGCCTGAAGACGGGGCTGCGGCGCACCGCCACCGTCACGAGCGCGCTGTATCAGGCGGGCTTCGGCTCCAGCAGCCGCCTCTACGAACACGCGCCGGACCTGTTGGGCATGACGCCCGCCGCCTACCGCAACCACGGGCGCGGCATGCGCATCGCCTACACGATCGTGGACTCGCCGTTCGGGCGGCTGCTGGCGGCGGGCACGGAGCGCGGCATCGCCTCGGTGGCGGTGCACGAGGACGAGGCGGTGCTGGTCGACGCGATGCGCGGCGAGTACGCGGCGGCCGAGATCGTGCGCGACGACGCGGCCGCGGCGCCGTGGGCGGCCATCGTGCTGGCGACGCTGCGCGACGGCGCGATCCCCGCGGATCTGCCGCTGGACGTGCGCGTCACGGCGTTCCAGGCGCGCGTCTACGCGGCGCTGCGTCAGATCCCGGCGGGCGAGACGCGCTCGTACAGCGAGGTGGCCAGCGCGATCGGCGCGCCGAAGGCGGTGCGCGCCGTCGCCCGCGCCTGCGCCACGAACCCGACGCCGATCGTCGTGCCGTGCCATCGCGTCGTCCATAAGGACGGCAACGTCAGCGGCTTCCGCTGGGGCACGGAGCGGAAGCGCGCGATCCTTGCGGCGGAGCGGGCCGCCGCGCGACAACAGACAGCAGACAACAGACAGCAGACGGGGAGATCCGCAGATGACGCAGATGGGCGCAGATGAGGGTTGAAGCGCCGGCGGTGAGGCCGCGCTGAGGGCACGATGGCCGCCCGGGCCTCTGCTGTCTGTTGTTTGCTGTTTGCTGTCTTCCGGCTATGCTCCCCGGATGGAGCGCCACTTCACCGTCTCAGGGTTCCTCGTTGACGGGCCGCGCACGCTGCTGCACTGGCACAAGAAGCTGCAGCTCTGGCTGCCTCCCGGCGGGCACGTCGATCCGGACGAGGACCCGGTGCAGGCCGTCGTGCGCGAGGTGCGCGAGGAGACGGGCATCGCGGCCGAGGTGATCCCGCACGGGCCGCTGCTGGCGTTCGCGTCGCCGAGGCAGCTGCCGCCGCCGCTGGCGATCATCGTGGCGGACGTGCCGCAGGGGCCGCACCAGCACATCGACATGTCGTACGCGCTGCGGCCGATCGCGGGGGCGCCGCGCGCCGCGCCGGACGGCGACCACGGCTTCATCTGGGTGACGGGGGATCAGCTGCGTCGCGGCGAGGCGCTGCCGGTGGCGTCGTGCGGCGTGGACCTTCCGGTGAACGACGACGTCCGCGTGATCGCGCTCCACGCGATCGCCCTGGCAGCCCGGACGGCCGCCAACCCCTAACCTCCGGCCGCCAACTTCGGTACCCTGCCCCTGTGCTGAGCATCCAGTTCATCCGCGAACAGCCCGACGCCGTCCGCAAGTCGCTTGCCGACCGCCAGACGCCCGGCCCCGTCGACGAGATCCTCGCGCTCGACGTGCGCCGCCGCGATCTGCTCTCCGAGATCGAGCGGCTGCGTGCGGAGCAGAACGCCGCCGGCAAGAAGATCGGCGCGGCGAAGGATCCCGCCGACCGGGCGCGGATGATCGACGAGATGAAGGGCGTCTCGTCGCGCGTCGATGAGCTGGCACCCACGCTGCGCGAGGTCGAGGAGCAGCTCGACGCGCTGGTGATGGAGATCCCGAACATCCCCGACGTGGCCACGCCGTACGGCGAGAGCGAAGCGCAGAACGTCGTCGCGAGGCAGAGCGGCGAGGAGTACACGGACGTGTGGCGGAAGCCGCACTGGGAGCTGGGCGAGGCGCTCGACATCATCGACTTCGAGCGGGGTGTCAAGCTGTCGGGCAGCCGCTTCTACGTGCTGAAGGGCGCGGGCGCCCGGCTGCAACGCGCGCTGATCGCGTTCATGCTCGAACTGCACATCGACAATCACGGCTACACGGAGATGTACCTGCCGGCGATGGTGAAGGAAGAGGCGATGTGGCACTCCGGCCAGCTGCCGAAGTTCCGCGACAACCTCTACCACGACGCCGAGGAGGACTTCTGGTTCGTGCCGACGGCCGAGGTGCCGCTCACGAACATGCACGGCGACGAGATCCTGGAGCCGGGCGAGCTGCCCCGCCACTACGTCGCCTACACGCCGTGCTTCCGCCGCGAGAAGATGAGCGCCGGGCGCGACGTGCGCGGCATCAAGCGCGGCCACCAGTTCGACAAGGTCGAGATGTACAAGTTCTGCGAGCCGGAACGCTCCGGCGAAGAGCTGGAGCGGATGCTCGACGACGCGCTCGATGTCTGCCGCGCGCTGGGCTTCCGCCACCGCGTGATCGAGATCTGCACGGGCGACCTCGGCTTCAATGCGGCGCGCACGTACGACATCGAAGTCTGGTCGCCCGGCGTGGGCGAGTGGCTGGAGATCTCGTCGGTGAGCAACTGCAGCGACTTCCAGGCGCGCCGCGCCAACATCCGCTTCCGCCGCGAGGCCGGCGGGCGGCCGGAGTTCGTCCACACGCTGAACGGATCGGGGCTGGCGCTTCCGCGCACGATGATCGCCGTGATGGAGAACTACCAGCAGCCCGACGGGAGCATCGAGGTGCCGGAGCCGCTGCGGAAGTTCATGGGCGGCGCGACGAGCATTAGCGCCTCCTGATCGCCGCCGGGGCCGCGGCGCGCGGCGTTTCGCCCAGATATGCCCACCTCTCCGCGCCGATTTCTTGTCCCCGTCCCGGCACGCCCGGATAATGCACCGCATGACAGCCCACAGCCCCGCGATCCCGCTGGCCTCCCGTTCCACGTCGCCGCTCGGCGAGCGGTGGCTGCTGCTCGGCGCGCCGCTCGTCGCGGTGCTGGCGGGGCTGAGCGCTGAGTGGCTCGACTTCCGGGCGCTGCGCGTGCCGCTGCTGCTGATGGTCGGCTTCGGAGTGCTCGCGACCGCGTACGCGCTCTCGGGTACGCGCACGGGCCGCCGCCCGTTCGCCACATCGGTGCTCGCGGGCGCCGCGACGTGGGCGACCGCCGAGGCGCTGTACTGCGTCCTGCACATCGCGCTGGGGCATCCCTTCCACGCCGACGCCTTCGGTTCGTCGCAGGCTGTGCAGGCCGTGGGCCTGATCGCCGCGCACGGCCTCTTTCTGGGCGCGCCCACGGGCATCGCGGCGGCGCTGATGCTGCACGCGCCGGCGTGGCTGCGCGGACGGCGGGGCTGATGGACTACGGCGACGAGCCCCAGCTGCCGCTGACGCCGCGCAAGAAGGCGATGCTCGCCGCGGGCGGGCTGATGGTGCTGGCGCAGATCATCGCGGCGTTGGTGCTGGCGCCCGTGACGACGGGCAGCGGCAACGCCGACGCCGGGCGCCTGGCGCTGATCTGGTGCGGCTGTGTGGCGTGGTCGGTGCCGGCGACGCTGCTCATCGTGCGGCAGGCGGACTTGCCGGATATCGCCACGGCGGCGTTTCTCGTGACGATCAGCGCCTGCGCGGCGTTCGCGCTCTCTGGCGCGTTCCACGTGCGCGGCACGTCGCAGGAGGTGGACCTGGTGGACACGCTGTTCCTGGGCGTCACGACCGGCGCGATGACCGCGCTGCTGGTGTGGGGCATCGCGATGGGCGCAGCGCGGCTGCTGCGCCTGCCCACGACGGAGGCGCTCCGTGCGAAGTGAGCCGACGGTCGCCATCGACGACACGGACCGGCTGCTGCTGAACAACCTGCAGGGCGGATTCCCCGTCTCGCACCGCCCCTTCGCGGAGGTCGCCGAGCGCCTCGGACTTGACGAGGACGACGTCATCGCCCGCATCCGCCGCATGGTGGAGAACGGCGCGCTGAGCCGCTTCGGCACGATCCTCAACGCGCCGGAGCTGGGCGGCGAGCGCACGCTGGCGGCGATGCACGTACCGCCGGAGCGCTTCGAGGAAGTGGCGGCGTTCGTGAACGGCCTGGACACGATCTCGCACAACTACGAGCGGGCGCACCACTTCAACATGTGGTTCGTCATCTCGTCGGAGGACGAAGCCGACATCCAGCGGACGATCGACGCGATCGAGCGGCATACGGGGCTGAAGGTGATCAACCTGCCGACGCTTGAGGAGTACTTCGTCGACATCAAGTTCAGGTTCTGAGGGCGGTGAGATGGCGGCACTGACGCAGGAAGAGCGCGACGTGCTGGCGGCGATCCAGGACGGCCTGCCGATCGAGCGGGAGCCGTACCGCGCCGTGGCCGACCGCCTCGGCATGAGCGAGGAGCGCGTGCTCGCCGTGGTGTCGTCGCTGCTGGCGGACCGGAAGATCAAACGCATCGGCATGGTGCCCAACCACTACGCGCTCGGCATCACCGCGAACGGCATGTCGGTGTGGGACGTGCCCGACGATCTGGTCGCCGCAGTAGGGCGCCGCCTGGGCGAGCGTGACGAGGTGACGCACTGCTACAAGCGCCCGCGCCATCCCGGCTGGCCGTACAACCTGTTCGGCATGGTGCACGGCCGCTCGCGCGAGGAGGTGGTCGCGTCGGTGGAGCAGATCGCGCGCGAACTGGGGATGGTGAAGTATCCGCACGACGTGCTGTTCTCGACGCGGCTGCTGAAGAAGCGCGGCACGCGCGTGCGCGCCGGCGCCGCCGGCGCGGACGAGTAGCCGCCGCGCGAGCGACTATCATGGCGTCCATGGACGACGCAGCCCGCTCGCAGGCCGAGGCGCATTATGCGACGGCACGCTCCGCGGAAGACGCGACGCGCTGGCAGGACGCGGTCGCCGCGTACGAGGCGTACCTGTCGCTGGCCGCGCAGGCCGGCGACGCCGCGCCGCGCGACGAGGCGGCGGTGCTCACCGCGCTCGGCGGCTGCTACTGGAACCTTGCTGAGGCGCGGACGGCGTGGCGCACGCTCCGCCGGGCGATCACGCTGTACCAGGAGCGCGGCGACGGCGCCGGCCAGGCCCGCGCGACCGTGGAGATCCTCCGTATCTGGGGCCCGCCCGAGCGGCACCGCGCGCTTGCCGAGGACGCGTTGCAGGCGCTCGGCGACGCCGAGCCTTATCTCCGCGCGCGGCTGCTGCTTCGCCTGCGGTGGTTCGACGAGAACCCGGACGCGAAGTTCGACGAGGCGATCGCGATCGCCGAGCGCCACGGCTTCGAGGACATACTGGCGGCGCGGCTGGACCGCGACGCGATGGCGGCGCGCGACGACGGGCGCATGGAGGCGGCGATCGAACTGCTCGACCGCGCGCACGACGCCTACGCGCGGACGCGGTCGTACGAGGCGGCCGCGCAGGAGCTGCGCTACTCGGGCTACTCCGCCGCGGAGATGGGGCTGCTCGACCGCGGGTACGAGGTCCTGCGGCGCGCGTTCGAGTACGCGTCGGGCGTGCACCTGCGTTTTACGAGGGAGCTGGCGCTGGCCGACATGGCCGGCGTCGCCTTCGCGCGCGGCGAATTCGATCGCTGCGAGGAGCTGCTCGCCCTGGCGCCCGACGCCGCCGACTTCCGCACCGACCTGTACCGGATGTGGATGGCGGAGGCGCGCGGCGACATGGAGGCCGCGTTGCGGCTGATGGTGCAGCCGGAGCGCGGCGGCAATACACCGTCGGCGATGGGGCAGATCCACGCCTCCGCAGCGGGACTGCTGTTTCGCGCCGGCAAGGAGGACGCCGCGCGGCAGGCGCTGGGCGCCTGGGCGGAGGTGCGCGGCCGGTACGACGCGCACGACTACTGCATCGAGTCGCCGGCGCTGCTGGAGTGCGCGATCGCGCTGGCCGACGACGCGCTGCTGCGCGCGATCCACGCGGCGTTCGCGCAGCAGGACCGGCGCGTCCGCGCGCCGCTTCGCTATTCGACGCTGCAGGGGCGCGCGGTCGATCCGGTGCGCGGCGCGGTGGCGCTGAAGCTGGGGCTGGTCGACGAAGCGGAGCGGCACTATCGAGACGGCCTGGCGTGGTGCGAGCGGGAGCGCTGCGAACGCGACGCCGCGCTCTGCCGCGCGGGGCTGGCGCGCATCGCCGGGCACTGACGCGGGACGCGGAGACTGTCGCAAGAAGGGGCGGGCCAGATGGCCCGCCCCTTCCGCTTGCTTGTCTTGCGGCCGGCCTAGTGCTGGTGCGCGTTCGGGTCGGTCGCATCCGCCGGCGGCGCAACCGTGCCGCCCGTCTTCAGCGAGGCGATGGCGTCGCCCAGCACCTTCGCCAGGTCGGCGTAGTTCAGGCTGTCCTTGTAGACGACCGGGATGACCATGCCGCCGTTGGCCATGGCGATGTTCAGCGACTTGCCGTCCGGGCCCATGACGTGCGACAGGGTGTGGCAGTGGAAGATCCACGCCCCCTTCCCCGGCGCGTTCATCTTGACTTCGACGTCGATCGTCTGCCCGGGGGCGATCCAGACGGTGTTCTCCACCGCGGCCGCCTTGCCGCCGGACTGCTCGGTGCCGTCGCGGGCGATCTCCTTCACGAAGTGGCCGTGGAAGTGCATCGGGTGCCCTTCCAGCGGGCTGATGTTGATCATCCGCACCCGCAGCAGGTCGTTCTTCGTGACGAACCACGGGTCGATGTTCGGGAACTCCTTGCCGTTGATCAGGTAGTGCCCGTCGATGTTGTTGAGGACGACGATGTGGTCCTGGTCGTACTTCCCGTCGCCGCCGTCTCGCGGGTCGACGATGAACGCCCCGCTCAGCCCCTTCGACACCTGCAGCATGTCGTCCATGTGCGCGTGGTACATGAACGTGCCGGGGGTGTTCGGGATGGTGAACTCGTACACGAAGGTCTCGCCGGGCATGATGGGCGGCATCGTGAGGCCGCCGACGCCGTCCATCGAGTTCGGCACGATCAGGCCGTGCCAGTGCACGGTCGACGCTTCGTCGAGGTCGTTGCGGTAGTAGATGCGGACCTTGTCGCCCGGCTTGAAGCGCAGGGTTGGGCCGGGGATCTGGTTGTTGTAGCCCCAGACCTCCACCGGCGGCTGGTCGTCGCGGAACTGCCACGTGAACTTCGAGCTGGTCAGGTGGACGGTCTTCCAGTCGCCGTCTTCGATCGTCACCTCGGCTTCCTTCGGGCCGTAGCGCGTCGTCTCCGCGCGCGCGTGCCCCGACCCGCCCTGGAAGGCGAGGAACGCGACGATGGCGGCGCCCGCCAGCATCGCCACCCACGAGGCCATGAACCATTTGCGTTGCATCTGCGGCTCCTTCAACACTCCGAACACGTGTCCGCCGTATCGTTCCCGAGAGACGGTACACAGAAAAGGGGCCGAAGGTCACGTTACATGCGAGAACAGCGCCCCAATAATGGACCGGTGGCTTGCCGGGGGTGGGCTCTCACGCACGGGATGGTTCGCGTGACGTCCGCCGCTGCCCCGGCCGCACCGCCCTGGTGACCTTTGTGCAGGCTGTCCGCGACGCCGCGCGGGAGCGTATTCGAGTCCCCCTGGCGGGCGGGATATTGACGGACCCACGGGGTATCCGGCGATGGATCGATGGTCCCCAAACTGCCCCGCAGCCCCGCCCGGCCGACGGATGGCCGGAGAACCTGCTATACCTGCGGTGACACCCGGCCGCCACGGCGCGGACGGGAGCGGCCGGAGCGGAGGCCGTTCGGGACAGTTTCTCGACGACGCGCTGTCGGCGAGACTGCCCCAACACCTCCTGTCGGCGCTTCGCGGCGCACAGGCCGCGCGGGCGCCTCACAAGCAAGGAATGTCGATGAAGCGAGTCGTGGCACTCGTCCTCGCGGGGGGACAGGGAGATCGTCTCAGCGTACTCAGCGAGGAGCGGGCGAAGCCGGCGGTGATCTTCGGCGGGCGCTACCGGATCATCGACTTCGCGCTGAGCAACATCGTGAACTCCGGCATCTCGCGCGTCGGCGTGCTGACGCAGTACCGCCCGCGCTCGCTCAACGACCACATCGGCATCGGCCGGCCGTGGGACCTCGACCGGCAAGGCGGCGGCGTGACGCTGCTGCAGCCGTACCTGGGGCGCGAGAGCTCCGACTGGTACCGGGGCACCGCCGACGCGGTCTTCCAGAACATCTACTTCCTGGAAGAGACGCGCGCCGAGATCGTGCTGATCCTCGCGGGCGACCACATCTACAAGATGAACTACGACGAGCTGATCTCGTACCACGTCGCCAAGGGCGCCGACGTGACGGTGCCGCTGTACCAGGTTCCGACGGAGCAGGCGCACCGGTTCGGCGTGCTGATGACCGACGACGACAACCGCATCGTCGAGTTCGAGGAGAAGCCGGACCACCCGCGTTCCAGCCTGATTTCCATGGGCATCTACGTGTTCAACCGGCAGACGCTGATCGACCAGCTCCTCGCCGACTCGATGCGCGACTCAACGCACGACTTCGGCGCGGACATCATCCCGGCGATGGTGGACGACCCCTCCATGCGCGCTTTCGGCTACCCGTTCGAGGGCTACTGGCGCGACGTCGGGACGATTGAGTCGTACTACGACGGCAACATGGACTTGCTGGAGGACCTGCCGGCGCTCAACCTCTACGATCCCGATTCCCGCATCCGCGCGCGGGTCACGGGGTTCCCGCCCGCGAAGGTCGGCCACCGCGCGTACATCTCGCGGTCGCTGCTGGACCTGGGCTGCATCGTCAACGGCCACGTCGAGCACTCGGTGCTGTCGCCGGGCGTGTACGTCGAGGAGGGCGCCGTCGTCCGCGACTCGATCATCTTCGACGACTGCCGCATCGAGTCCGGCGCGATCGTCGAGCGGTCGATCATCGACAAGGACGTGCTCGTGGGCAAGAACGCCTACGTCGGCTACGGCGACGACTGGACGCCGAACATGGAGCGCCCGGACATCGTCAACTGCGGCATCACGATCATCGGCAAGCGCGCCAAGCTGCCGCCGTACACCCGCATCGGGCGCAACTGCGTCATCGGCCCGAACGTCACCGTGACGGCTCCGGGCGATGACGGGTACATCCCCAGCGGCACCACCATCCGCGGGTCGGACAAGCACTTCCCGTACACGGTCTGATCGGCGCTCCGGCCCCCCTTCGCATCCCTCCTCGCGCGCCGATGTCTTAGACTGGGAGGACGGTCGCGGGCGATCGCGGGAAGGGGACTATGGCCACCATCTACTGGGCGTCGCTGCTGCACTTCTACCAGCCGCCCATCCAGCTTCCCGAAGTGCTGCGCAAGGTCGTCGACGAGTCGTACCGCCCGCTGATCGAGGTGTTCAAGCAGCACCCGCACGCGCGCGTCTCGGTGAACATCAACGGCGTGCTGACGGAGATGCTGTACGAGAGCGGCTACCAGGACGTGATCGACGGGCTGCGTGAACTCGCCGAGCGCGGCCAGGTCGAGTTCGTAGGATCCGCCAAGTACCACCCGATCCTGCCGCTGATCGACACGGCGGAGCAGCACCGCCAGATCCGGCGCAACCACATCACCAACCGCCACTTCTTCGGCGAGGCGTACCAGCCGCGCGGCTTCTTCCCGCCGGAGATGTGCTACGACCGCTCGATCCTGGATCCGGTCCTCGATCTCGGACATCAGTGGGTGATCATGAGCGGCGTCGCCTGCCCGGTCGCGTGGCCGACCAGCTCGATCTACGAGACGCAGTCGGAGGGCGGCGCCAGCGTGGCGGTGATCTTCCGAGACGACCTGCTGAGCAACACGATCTCGTTCCAGGACATGGACGGCAAAGGCTTCATTGCGCACCTGCGCGCCACTTACGGCAACGGCCACGACATGTACATCGTCACGGCGATGGACGCCGAGACCTTCGGCCACCACATCGAGAACTGGGACCAGCTCTTCCTGGCGGACGCGTACGAGGCCGTCGCGCCGTACGCGGGCGTGGTGCAGCAGCGCTCGCTCGCCACGAGCACGCAGACGCTGCTCGCGCTGACCGAGCAGGAGGACGTGCCCGATCCTGTCGTCTCGACGACGATCAGCGGGCTGTTCGACCACTTCCCGCGCGGCGAGCGCATCGATCCGCGCCCGGCGTCGTGGAGCACGACGCACGGCGACCTGGACGCGGGCGTGCCGTACCCGCTCTGGCAGGCGCCGGGCAACTACATCCACAAGCTGCAGTGGGAGCACGTGGACCTGATGGCGCGCCTCGTCGGCGCCGCGGAGGACGTGGCGGACACGCCGATCTCCCGCCGCCACGCGGAGATCGCGCGCGGGCTGATGGATCCGGCACTGCACTCGTGCCAGTTCTGGTGGGCGAGCCGGCGTCCGCACTGGGACGTGAACATGATCGCGCGCGGCCTCGCCCAGCAGGAGGGCGTCGTCGTCAATGCGTTCCGCGCCATCAACCTGAGCGACGCGGCGGAGGAGACGAAGCGCGAGGCGTACTACCGCGTCGTGGCGTCGCGCGACATCCGCGACAAGATCCACGACCAGCTCTTCTGGGACTGACCGAGTTCTAGGCCCGCACCTCGAAGATGAATTCTGCCTCGACGCTGGCGCCGAGCGGCAGCTCCGCCACGCCCACCGCGGCCCGCGCGCCGAGGCCGGCGTCGCCGAAGACGTCGCGCAGCAGGTCCGACGCGCCGTTCGCCACCGTGGGCTGGTCGGTGAAGCCCGCGGCCGACGCGACGTAGACCGTGCTCTTCACCGCGCGCGCGACCCGGTCCAGCGAGCCCAGCTCCTTGCGCGCGATCGCCAGCGCCGAGAGCGCGCAGCCGCGCGCGGCCTCCTGTCCCGATGCCACGTCGATCTCCCGGCCGAGCTTGCCCGGGTGCAGCGGCCGGCCGTTCTCGATGGCGATCTGGCCCGAGATGAAGAGCAGGTTGCCGCTGAGCACCGCCGGCACGTACGCCCAGCGCGGCGCCGTGACGGGCGGCAGGACGATGCCCAGCTCGCTGATGCGTTCTTCCGGTGTGGTCATCTGCTGCTCCCCGGCTCGCGCGGCGCCCGGCGCGGGTGGCCCAAGGTTTGAGACTTGTTTAACAGATCGGCGGATCGTCCTTAACAGGCCCGGCGTAGGATAGCAGTGTAGTTGAACGGCGCTGCGGCCACGCTCCCCCGGCCGCATCGCCGTTCTTCTTTTTCTCCCGACTCCAGGTGTTGAACAGAGAACGTGGAGACGGCGCGCTCGGCCAGCCGTCAGCGGACCACGAGCGTCGCCGTCTGGAGGGTGCCGGGCTTGCCCGGCACCTCGACTGCCAACTCCCATGTGCCTGCCTGGTTCGCGCGCACCAGCACCGCCATCGTGCGGCCGGCGCCCGCCAGCACGCGCACCGGGCCCGGAATGCCGTTGCCGATCTCGCCAGCGCCGGTGGACTCCAGGGGGAGCTGCCCCATGTGCTCGGCGTTCGTGGTGAGCGCGCGCAGGTCGCCGGTCGCGTTGACAAGCCGCAGCTCGGTCTGCCGGGTGCGCTCCAGCTCGACCTGCTGCGGGGCGATGCCGTTCGCGTCGACGGTCACGGTGACGACGGGCGTGGGCGCCGCGTCGGCGTTGCCGTTGAACTCGGCCAGGATGAGGAAGGTGGCGGTGACGATGATCGCCATGGCGGCGAGGCCGCCGAGCCAGTACTTGTGCAAGGGGAGCTGCTCCTCTTCAGGTACAGATGCGGTGCGGCGCCGTGGTGCTCCCCAGCCTGCGGCGCCTGTCTCCGGGACTTGCACACACCATACCGGTTCCGCTCCGAAATCTACAACGCCCGCGGGGGCCGCCGCGTGACAGCCCGTCAACATCCGGCGGCGCTGGGAACGGCCGACGGTCAACGGTAGACTGCGCGCATGCAGGAAGAGCAGGGCCCCGTACGGGCTCCCGAGTTCCCGGCGAACGTGAACTGGCTGCAGGGCGGCCCGCTCCGCCTGGCGGAGCTGCGCGGCCGGCCGGTGCTCATCGACTTCTGGGATTACACCTGCGTCAACTGCCTGCGGACCATCCCGTACGTCAAGGAGTGGCACCGCCGGTACGGTCCGCTCGGCCTCACCGTCGTCGGCGTGCACGCGCCGGAGTTCTCCTTCGGGCGCGAGAGCGGCAACGTGCTGCGGGCGGTCCACGACCAGGGCATCGACTACCCGGTGCTGCTCGATAACGAGTACGCGACGTGGCAGGCGTACGCCAACCGCTACTGGCCCGCGAAGTACCTCGTCGACGGCGAGGGCTACCTGCGCTACTACCACTTCGGCGAGGGCGGCTACGGGCAGACGGAGGAGGCCGTGCAGGCGCTGCTCCGCGAGTCGTTCCCGCAGCTCCTGCTGCCCGGGCTGATGGATCCGGTGCGCGACGAGGACCGACCCGGCGCGGTCTGCTATCGCGTGACGCCGGAGCTGTACCTGGGGTACCAGCGCGGGGCGATCGGCAACGTCGCGGGCGTGGTGCCGGACAAGCCGGCCACCTACCGCGACCCGGGCAAGCACATCGATGGCCACAGCTACCTCGACGGCGACTGGCTGCTCGCGGGCGAGTACCTGGCACGGCCGGCGGGCGCGCAGGGGGAGAGCCGGCTCACGGTGCCGTACATGGCGAAGGAAGTGAACCTCGTCATCCATCCGCCATCGTACGGCGGCGCGGCGACCATCGCCGTGACGCAGGACGGCGCGCCGCTGCCCGCCGGGGACGCCGGGGCGGACGTCTCCGCCGGCGGCGCGGCCTCGCTGCTGACGGTCGATGCGCCGCGCATGTACCGCATTGTCGCCAACCGCGACATCGACCGCCACGAACTGACGCTGACGACGACCTCCGACGGCGTGGCGCTGTACGCCTTCACGTTCACGTCGTGCCTGGTGCCGGGAGACTAGCGCTTCTTGGAGTGGCGCAGGGAAGAGTCGGACACGCGGGAACGCGGGCAGCATCCAGGGGGTAGGACATGGACAGCGCAGGAAGCGCCAACTTGCAGTCGGGGTTCGTGCTGGCGGCGGTGCTTGGGGCGGTGCTCTTCGCCGGGCGACTGGGCGGCACCGACGAGGTCGCGCGCCGCATCTACCAGGTCGCCCTCGGCGCGACGCTGGCGTTCGTGGTGATGGCTGGCGTGATCGCGTTCATCCGCCCGCCGAGCGCGCCGGCGGGGTTGCTGACCGGTTCGTCGTCCTCATCGTCGTCATCCTCATCCTCCTTCCAGGAACAAGACACCAGTTCGTCGAAGGAGCAAGACGCCGTCAAGGCATACCTGAAGGACCTCGCCGATCACGGCGCCACCACGCGGTCCGTCCGAGCCGGCGTCGGCCTGCTCATCCTGATCGGCGGCCTCGCGGCGCTGCGGAGGCGTCCGACCGTCGCGCTGGGCGCGGCGCTCGGCGGCTTGCTGCTCGTGCTGCTCGGCGGCTCGGCTGCGACGGGCGGTGGTGGCGGCGGCTCGGACATCTTCAGCTCGCTGCTCGGCGTCTACGCGGGCCTGCTTGGCGCCGCCATGGGCGCGTCGTCGCGCGGGCTCGACATCGCCCATTTCGGCGTGCTGGCGGGCGGCGCCGTCGCGCTGCTGCTGTTCGGCCTGATCCGCTGGGACGCGGATGGGGCGGTTGAGGCCGTGCCCGAGACGGCGCCCGGCGCATGACCGCTGCGCAGGCCGACGCGCGGGCGGCCCAGCTTCTCGACGAGGCGGCGCGCGCCTACGACGCGCTCTGGGACGACGCCGTCGCCATGGTGCGCAACCCCGGAGCGCCCACCCACGCGCCGCGCGGCACGCTGGCGTACGCGATCGTCCTGCTGCACCGGGGCGACGCAGATGCGGTCGAGCGCGCGGGTCGCGCCATACGCGCCGTGCTGGCGCTGCAGGAGCGCGACCCCGACGACGCGCACTGCGGCAACTTCCGCTGGACGCTCGAAGAGGCCGTGGTCCGCGACCTCAACGGCGTCGAGTTCATGCTCGACAGCCTCACCGAGATCCTGCGCGCGCACGAAGACGCGCTGGGCGCCGACCTGGCGGAGGAGATCCGCGAGGCGATCGCGCTCGGCCTCGACGAGATCGACCGGCTGGACGTGCATCCGGGCTACACGAACATCGCGCTGAGCGACATCAGCAACAGCGTGCTCGGCGGCGTGGCGATCGGCGATCGCTCGTTCGTGGAGCGCGGCGCGCGCCGCCTGGACGAGTGGCTGGCGTTCACGAACCGCTCCGGGGCGCCGCACGAATACAACTCGCCCACCTACTGCGCCGTCGACCTGCAGCGGCTGGCCGCGCTGGCGGAGCACGCGCCCGACCAGGGGACCGCGCTGGTGGCGCGCGTCGCGGAGGAGCGGCTGTGGCAGCACGTCGCCGCGCACTACCATCCGGGGCTCTCGCAGCTCGCCGGGCCGCACGCGCGCGCCTACTACGATGGCGTCACCGGCGCGGGCGGCTACCTGAAGCTGCTGCTGTGGCGGCTGCTCGGCGATCCGGCGCTGCGCCCCGACGCGCCCTACGGGGCACCGACGCGCGAGGAGATGCACGTCGCCGTTGCGCTCGACGCGCTGCACCCGCCCGCCGCCGCGCTCGACTGGCTGCGCGAGAAGCGCTACCCGTTCCAGGTGATCGAGACGGTGGACGCAGCGCACGGCGCCGACATCACGACGTACGTGACCGCGGACTACGCGCTGGGCACGGCGTCGTGCGGCTACGGCGTCGGCGAGCCACCGGAGCCGTCGCGCCAGCAGAACGCCGTGCTGCTGCAGTTCCGCCGCGACGCCGCGCCGGGCTTCGGCTCGCTCTTCGCGCGCTACCTCGCGGACGACCGCGATCGAGAGGCCGCCGCGTCAGCGGACCTGTGGGACGAGGGCACGCCCATCGCCGCGCAGTCGCGCAGCCGCGCGATCGTGGCCTACGGGCTGACGGCGCGCCTGCGCGCCGCCACGAGCTACAAGCTGTCGGTCCGCATGCTGGGTGTCGGGCCGGAGACGCGGATCTGGTGCGGCGACCGGCGCATCGACGCGTTCCCGGCGGCCGTCGAGCCGGGCGAGGTGGTCGTCATCGCGGAGGGCGGCATCCTCGTCGCGCTGGTGCCGCTGGAGCCGGACGACATGGGCCGCGATGCGCCGATCGAACTGGACGTGCGCGGGGATATGCTCACGCTCGACATCTACAACTACCGCGGCCCGGCGAAGCCGTTCTGGGAGTACCAGTCGCTCGGCGGCGCGTTCTTCAAGCGCAACGTCCGCAACGCCTTCGCCATGGAGGTGGCCGGCCGCGCCGACTTCGCCGCCGCCGACGCGTTTCGCCGCCACGTCGCCGCCGCTCGCATCGCCGACAGCACCGGCGACGACGGCGTGCGCGAGATCGCCTATGCCAGCGACGGCGGCAGCGTGACGCTGCGCTACAGCCTGCGCGACATGCGCGTCGTCGCCCGCGTGCTCGACGGCGTAGCGCACGTCGCGCCGATGGCGCGCGGCGGGGCGCTCGATGGCGGCGGCCCGCAGTGGCTCCAGTCCCGCGACGCGCTGATCGAGCTGGGCGGCGCGAAGCTGATGGCGGGCACGACGCCGAAGTGGCTCTGCGCGGACGACGACGGGCGCCGGTACGTCTTCGTGAACCCGTCGCGCGACGAGGCGCCGCTCTGGCTGGAGACGCCCGGCGTCACCGTCGAGTGCGACGCGTTCGGCTTCGGCCGCGTGGCGATCGATGGGGCCGCGAGCAGCGTCGAAGTCGAGACTGACGGCGAGATCGCGCCGATCCGGATCAGCGGCGCCGGCACGCTGCGCCTCGCGATCAACGGCGCCGACGTCACGCACGCGCTCGCCGCCATCGACGCGGACACGCGCGAGTTCCGCGGACTGTAGCCGCGAGCCATACTGTCACCCGGCGACGGTGCGCCGACGAGCCGGGAAGGGCGCCTCATGGACCTCAAGCAGTACATCCGCGACGTGCCGGACTTCCCGCAGCCGGGCGTCCTCTTCCGCGACATCACGCCGCTGCTGCGCGAGCCGGTGGCGCTCGGCTACGCGCTCGACCAGATGGCGGAGTACGTCGCCTCGCGGCGTGTCGACGCGATCGTGGGGGTGGAGTCGCGTGGCTTCCTCTTCGGGGTGCCAGTCGCGGCGCGACTGGGGCTGCCGTTCGTGCCGGTGCGGAAGCCCGGCAAGCTGCCCGCGGCTCGGATGTCCGTCGAGTACTCGCTGGAGTACGGCAGCTCGCAGCTCGACATCCACGCCGACGCGCTGGACGCCGGCGACCACGTAGTCGTCGTCGACGACCTGCTCGCCACGGGCGGCACGGCCCGCGCCGCCTGCAAGCTCGTGGAGCTGCTGGGCGCGACCGTGGACGGGCTGCTGTTCCTGGTGGAGCTGGGGGCGCTCGGCGGCCGCGCCCACCTAGAGGGCTACGACATCCGCGCGCTGATGCGCTACGACTGACCCGCCGGTCGCACGTTGCCGCCGCACGCGCTACCATCGGCTCGTACACGCTTGCAGGCCGCCCGGCGGGATCCAGGCCCGTTCCAGATCCGAGGCACCCATGCCGCTGTTCTCGTCCAAGCCCAAAGACAAGCGCCAGCTGATGGTGATCTCGCACACGCACTGGGACCGCGAGTGGTACCTCGCCTACCAGTCGTTCCGCGTGCGCCTGGTCGGGCTGATGGACATGCTGCTCGACATCTTCGACAGCGACCCTGACTACAAGCACTTCATGCTCGACGGGCACACGATCCCGATCGAGGACTACCTCGAGGTGCGGCCCGACCGCTTCGAGGACGTCGAGCGCGCCGTGCAGCAGGGCAAGTTGCTGATCGGCCCGTGGTACATCATCCCGGACGAGGCGCTGCCGGGCGGCGAGGCGCTGGTGCGCAACTTCCTGCGCGGCCACCGCGTCGCGAAGATGTTCGGGCCGGTGATGAAGGTCGGCTACATCCCCGACCCCTTCGGGCAGATCGCCCACATGCCCGCCATCCTGCGCGGCTTCGACATCGAATACGCGACGATGTGGCGCGGCGCGGACGACTCGCTCAAGACGACCGAGTTCTTCTGGCGCTCGCCGGACGGCAGCGAGGTGCTGACGATCCACAAGCCGACGGGCTACGGCAGCGGCGCCACGCTGCCGCGCAACCCGCGCGCGCTGATGGCGCGCATCCAGGCCGTCCGCGACCAGCTGGAGCCGCTCGCTACGACGCCGTACGTGCTGGTGATGAACGGCAGCGACCACCTGCCGCCGCAACCGGAGCTGCCGGAGCTGATTCGCACCGCCAACGCGGAGATCGAGGGCGCGGTGCTGCAGCACAGCTCGCTGCCCGCCGTCTTCGACGCGATCCGCAGCTACATGGGTGACCGCGCGCACGAGTGGCCGCGCCACGACGGCGAGTTCCGCAGCGGGCAGCGCGCGCACCTGCTGCCCGGCGTCCTCTCGGCGCGCATGTGGATCAAGCAGTCGAACCAGGAGTGCGAAGATCTGCTGGCGCACTGGGCCGAGCCGTTCAGCACGTGGGCGGACATCGTGAAGAAGCAGGTGGGGCCGGAGTGGCACGAGCCGCTGCCGCCCACCACCGCCCACATGCCGTTCCCCACGTCGGAGGCCTCGATCTCGGCGCTGATCGACCGCGCGTGGCGCCACCTGCTGGAGAACCAGCCGCACGACTCGATCTGCGGCTGCTCGGTGGACGGCGTGCACGAGGAGATGCGACAGCGCTACGAGTGGGTGCGCCAGATCGGCGAGGAGATGGTGCGCCAGTCGCTGCGCACGATCGGCGCGCTCGGCCCGGACGACCCGATGGGTACGATTACCGTGTTCAATCCGACGCCGCAGCCGGCCAGCGGCTACGTCACGGCGGCCGTGCCGTGGAACGACCAGGCGCCCTTCGTCGGCGCGATCGGCCCGGACGGCGAACGCGTCGACGTGCGCCAGGTGGGGCAGACGTCGTACGTCACGCTGCCGGAGGGCGCGCCGTCGGGCTTTGACCTCGCGCGCGCCGAGATCGGCTTCGTCGCCGCGGCAGTGCCCGGCTACGGCTACAAGACCTACCGCCTCGCGTCGGGCGAGCCGTCGGCGGCGCCGGCGAGCAACGGCCGGATGATCGAGAACGAGTTCCTCTTCGTCGAAGCGGATCCGGCGGACGGCACGCTGAAGGTACTCGACAAGCGCACCGGCCGCGCCTACGCCGGGCTCAACCGCTTCGTCGACGGCGGCGATCGCGGCGACGAGTACAACTTCTGCGCCCCGGAGGCCGATACGATCGTCGACCGCCCGGCCGCCCAGCCGAAGATCCGCGTGGAGCAGGGCGCGGGCGTGCGGTCGCTGACGGTGGAGCTGACGTACGCACTGCCGGCGGGGCTCGCGGCCGACCGCGCATCGCGCAGCGCCGCCACGTGCGACGAGCGCATCGTCACGACCGTCACGCTGACGGACGGCGTGCCGCGCGCCGACGTGAAGACGGTCGTCTTCAACGCGGCCGAGGACCACCGCCTGCGCGCGCACTTCCCGTCGGGGCTGCAGTCTGCGGTCTCGAAGGCAGACCAGCACTTCGGCGTCGTGCAGCGGCCGATCGCGCTGCCGAAGTGGGATCCGGCGACGTGGATGGAGCAGCCGCTGGGCACCTACCCGCAGAAGGCGTTCGTCAGCGTCGACGACGGCGAGTTCGGGCTGACGATCGCCAACCGCGGCCTGCCGGAGTACGAGGTGCTGGACACGCCCGGCGGCGCGACGATCGCGCTGACGCTGCTGCGCTGCGTGGGCTGGCTCTCGCGGTCGGACATCTACACGCGCCGCGGGGGCGCGGGGCCGGAGCTGCGCACGCCGGGGGCGCAGCTGCACGGGCGCAACGTGCTGGAGTACAGCATCATCCCGCACGGCGGCGACTGGGCGGCAGCCGGGGCGCACGTGCTAGCGGTGCAGGCGCTGCGCCCGATGCGCGCACGGTACAACCGGCACGGCCTGGGCCACATGCCCGCGCAGGACCAGCTCGTGAAGGTGCCGTCACCGGCGTTCCCGGTGTCCGGCATCAAGCGCGCGGAGGACGGCGACGGCGTCATCGTGCGCGTCTACAACATCAGCGACGGCGAGTCGGACACGTTCGTCGACGTGCCGCCGGCGCGCGGTGGCATCTCGCTCACGAACCTGAACGAGGACGACATTGCGGAGGTGCCGCGGGTGCGCCAGGGCGCGGCCGTGGCGGCGCGGCCGAACGAGATCGTGACGCTGCGGTTCCGGCGCGAGTAAGCAGCCTGTTGGCGGAGTGTTAAACAGGCGACCGGTATCGCGTTGACATGGCGCCCGCGCGACCGTCGGGAGAAACTTGACGGTGCGCGGGAACAGTGTGAAGATGGGCGCTCCAGAAGGGGTCATCGTTAGGATTCATCGACTAGAAGAGGGTGTCCATCATGTACCAGCAGCGCGTCACCATTCATCCGAGTCCCGACAAGATCGCGGCCGCCCGCGCACTGCTCCTGGCGCGAGTCAAGGGCGCGCAGGCCGGCGGCCAGCGGATCGCGCTCGGCGAACTCGCCGTCGGCAGGCACGCTCCCGAGTTCCAGATCATCATCCTGTTCGACGACATCGCGGCGTTCGAGGCTCAGCGCAAGCGCAACCAGGCCGACCCGACCTTCCAGAAGTTCGCCGCCAAGCTGGCGACGATGCTGCGCGAGCCCGTCGGCATCGACCTGTTCGAGGTGCTGGTGATCATGCCGGGCACCGGGCCGTCTCCGGCAGCCGCGCGAGGGCGGCGCAAGGCGAAGTAGCGCGCACCGGGGACCGCGACGTTCCGGTACGCGGCCTCGCAAAGTAGCAGTGACGGGAGGGCGGCCGCAGAGGCCGCCCTCCATGCCGTCCGTCGCTATCGCCGGACTCCCGTGGGGTGGCCGTGGGCTGCGCGTCGGGATCGCCGGTGCGTCGGTCGCTTACGCTTGTGGCATGAAATCGTGGTTGAGGGTTGCTGCGTTGTCGCTCGCCGCCGGCGTCGGGATGGTCGCGTGCGGCGATCCCGTCGGCCGTGCGGACGCGCCGACCAGCGCCGGTCCGGATCTCACGGACGCCCCGACGGCGGAGGTGCCATCGCCCACCCCGCCCGCACCGGCGGGTCAAGCAGGAGATTACGAGGGTGACTTCAACGTACCCGTGCCGGAGGCGTCGCCTGCCCCGCCGGACGAATACGGCGAGTGGTACACCCTGGTCATGCAGGGCATCCAGACAGACATTCCGGTGGGGCCGGACTGGCGCGTGCAGGTGCAGGGTGACCCGTGCTACGGCGACGCACGCTACCGGTACCTGCTGGAAGACAAGTTGACCGGGGATCGCATCAAGGTGGACGTCGTCGAGCATCGCGTGACGGTTGCGTCGACCGAGCCGTCGCGGCTGGACGGGATTGTCGCCCGGATCCGCCGTTCGTTTCACGGCGAGCAGGTGCCATACCCGTTCCTGGAACGCCACGGTCCGAGCCCTACGTCGCCGGCTTGTGAGTCGGAAGGGGACACGGTCCCGACGCTTACGCCGGACTCGTTCGTACCCGGCGGGGCGGCATCCGAGACGCCCACGCCTGCCGCGTAGCCATGTGCCCGGCGATGCGCGTCGGGCGAGCACCGGGGTCAGCGAGTTGACGCCCGCTTGACACCTTCGGCCGCGCGGGGCTACGCTGCGAGCACTTCGATACGGATCGGCGACGATCAGGGCTAGTACGTTTGGCAGGCGGGCCGATAAGAGAGCCGGGTCAGGTGAAAGCCGGCGGCCGCGCGACGAACCGAATGGACCTGGGAGCCTCGGACCGAACCTCCGCTGCGGCGGGGCAGTAGTCTCCGACGGGGTGGGCACCGTTACCACGGCCCGCCGCATCGGCCTGTATGGCCCGTGCGGAGCAGAGATGTCCGGCGCGTGGCGCCGGGCGATGCAGGGTGGTACCGCGAGACAAGCTCTCGCCCCTCAGTTGAGTGGGCGTGGGCTTTTTTTGTTGGGGACGAGAGAACCTAGAACTTAGAACCTAGAACCTGGGGGCACGAACCTCGAACCTCGAATGTGGTTTTGGAGTGCGCGATGCCGAACGAGTACAGCTACCGCAATCTGATCCTGTGGCAGAAGGCGCAAGAATTGACACTGGAGATCGTGAAGCTGATCGTGTCTATGCCGAAGACAAGCGTGAATGACATCATCTCGCGTCAGGTCGTGCGATCGGCATCCTCGATCGCCGCTAACGTCGCAGAGGGTCACGGCCGGTATGCTCCGCGCGGGCATGCGTACCACCTCTCGATCGCGAAGGGTTCCGCGTGCGAGACGGATAGCTGGCTCGACCTGCTCCGCCGCAGCGGAGCGATCACGGCCGAGCAGGAAGGACCGCTCCAAGCCACGTGCCAGGAGCTGATCGCCATGCTCACCTCGAAGATCCGCGATCTCGAGAAGTTGTCCGTTCACAAGGTGAGAGAGGAACGCGCTGAATACGATCCCGCCGGCCGCGGAACCCCCGCACCGGAGCAATAGTTTCAAGTCCGAGGTTCTAGTGATTCCAGTCATAGGTTCTAGGTTCTAAGTTCTAGGTTCTCAGGAGGCACGCACGTGAACAACGACATCACCAAGTTCAACCTGTCCGAGACCGACATGCCGACGCACTGGTACAACATCGCGGCGGACCTGCCCGTGCCGCCGCCGCCGCCGCTCAACCCCGGCACGCACCAGCCGATCGGCCCCGCGGATCTTGCGCCGCTGTTCCCGATGGAGCTGATCAAGCAGGAGGTCTCGACCGAGCGCTACATCGAGATCCCGGACGAGGTGCGTGAGATCTACAAGCTCTGGAGGCCGACGCCGCTGATCCGCGCGCGCCGTCTCGAGAAGGCGCTCGACACGCCGGCCCACATCTACTTCAAGTACGAGGGCGCGTCGCCGGTCGGCTCGCACAAGCCGAACACGGCGGTAGCGCAGGCGTACTACAACAAGCAGGAGGGCGTGAAGCGCATCACGACCGAGACCGGGGCGGGCCAGTGGGGCACGGCGCTGGCCATGGCCTGCAACTTCTTTGGCATCGAGCTGAAGATCTACATGGTCAAGGTCTCGTACCACCAGAAGCCGTACCGGCGCAGCATGATGCAGCTCTACGGCGCGGATGTCGTCGCCAGCCCCAGCCCGGACACGGCGGCCGGCCGGGCGATCCTCGCCGCGACGCCGGACAACCCCGGCAGCCTCGGCATCGCGATCAGCGAGGCGGTCGAGGACGCGGCGGGGCGCGACGACACGAAGTACTCGCTGGGCAGCGTGCTGAACCACGTGCTGATGCACCAGACGGTAATCGGCCAGGAGGCGCTGAAGCAGATGGAGATGGCCGGCGAGTATCCGGACGTCGTCATCGGCTGCGCCGGCGGCGGCTCGAACTTCGCGGGCATGGCGTTCCCGTTCATGCGCGAGAAGCTCGTCGGCGGCAAGAAGACGCGCTTCGTCGCCGCCGAGCCGGAGGCGTGCCCGTCGCTGACGAAGGGCGAGTTCCGCTACGACTTCGGCGACACCGCCGGCATGACGCCGCTGGTCAAGATGTACACGCTCGGCCACACGTTCATCCCGGAGGGCATCCACGCGGGCGGCCTGCGCTACCACGGCATGGCAAACCTGATCTGCGAGCTCTACAGCCAGGGCTACATGGAGGCGCGCGCCTACCACCAGAACACCGTCTTCGAGGCGGCGATCCAGTTCGCCCGCACCGAGGCGATCGTGCCGGCGCCGGAGAGCGCGCACGCCATCCGCGCCGCGATCGACGAGGCGCTGGCCTGCAAGCAGTCGGGCGAGGCGAAGGTGATCTTGTTCAACCTCAGCGGCCACGGCTACTTCGACATGACCGCCTACGACAACTACCTCGCCGGCAACCTCAAGGACTTCGCGTACCCGGCCGAGCAGGTGGCCGAGGCGATGAAGCAGGTGCCGGTGGTGGCCCTATGACAACAGACAACAGACAGCAGACAACAGAGGGCACGGGCGCTGAGCACGGGAGGCTGGCGTGAACGCTGGCGACGACGGTGATGGCGCGCCGACCAAGGGGCGCTACTCGTTCAGGAACCTTGCGATGTGGCAGCGGGCGCAGGACCTGACCGTGGCGGTGCTGGACATCGTGCGCACGCTGCCGAATGATCGCGCGACGGGCGTGCTGGTGCAGCAGCTCGTGCGGTCGTGCAGCAGCATCGCCGCAAACATCGCGGAGGGGCACGGCCGGTTCGCAGCGGGCGCGTACCGCAACCACCTGTCGATCGCACGCGGGTCCGCCAACGAGACGATCGGTTGGCTGGACGTATTGAGCCGCTCCGGCAGGATCTCGGCGGAGCGTGAGGCGGAACTTGCCGAGGTCTGCGAAGAGGTGCTGCGCATGATCTCGGCGCAGATGATCCGGCTCGACCGGCAGGCGGGTCGCCGGACGGAATTCCGCGAGGAACGGGGAGAGTATGTCGTTGACTAACACTGGCGATGGGCTGGCGACGCGGAGGTCCTCGCAGGACCTGTTGTCTGTTGTCTGCTGTCTGCTGTCATCCCGCGGCGGAGCCGGGCGATGACGCGCAAGCGGATTCTCACGGGCATCAGGCCTACGGGCTCGCTGCACCTGGGCCACTACGCCGGCGCGCTGGAGAACTGGGTGCGGCTGCAGAAGGAGTACGAGTGCTTCTTCCTGATCGCCGACTACCAGGTCTCCGACTACGCCGACGACGTGGACCGCGTGCGCGACGCGGTGTGGCAGGTCGCGCTCGACTGGCTCGCGGTCGGGCTCGACCCCGACGGCAGCCACTACGTCATCGAGAGCATGGTGCCGGAGCACGCGGAGCTTGCGGTGCTGTTGTCGTGGTTCATGCCGCTCGGCATGCTCCAGCGGAACCCGACGCTGAAGGCCGAGATGATCGACCTGGAATCGGGAAAGAAGAGCGTGCCGGTCGGCTTCTTCATCTACCCGCTGATGCAGGTGGCGAACATCCTGATGCCGCGCGCGCACCTGGTGCCGGTCGGCGACGACCAGCTCCCGCACATCGAGCTGTCGCGCGAGATCGCACGGCGCTTCAATCGCGATTTCGCGGAGGTGTTTCCGGAGCCGGAGCCGCTGGTCGGGCGCGTGCCGCGGCTGGTGGGCACCGACGGGCAGGCGAAGATGAGCAAGTCGCTGGACAACGCCATCTACCTGAAGGACGACGCGGAGACCGTGCGGCAGAAGGTGATGAGCATGTACACCGATCCCACCCGCCTGCGCGCGACGGATCCCGGCCACGTCGAGGGTAATCCCGTGTTCATGTACCACGACGCCTTCAATCCCGACACGGCGGAGGTGGACGACCTGAAGGAGCGCTACGTGCGCGGCGCCGTCGGCGACGTGGAGGTGAAGCAGAAGCTGATCGTCGCCATCAACAACCTGCTCGATCCGATCCGCGAGCGGCGCGCCCACTTCGAGGCGCGGCCGCAGCTCGTGAGCGAGGCGCTGGAGCGCGGCAGCGCCGCCGGGCGCGCATCCGCGCAGGCGACGATGGAGGCGGTGCGGAAGGCGCTGCGGCTCGACTACATCGACCGGGGGATGCCCTCATGACCGCGTACTTCCCAACGCTGGAGCAGGTGCGCGGCATGGCCGGTCGGGGCAACGTCGTGCCCGTGTACCGCGAGGTGTTCGCCGACCTCGAGACGCCCGTCTCGGCGTACCTGAAGGTCGCGCGGGGCAGCTACTCGTTCCTGCTCGAATCGGTCGAGGGCGGCGAGCGGCTTGCGCGCTACAGCTTCATCGGCACGGAGCCGTACCGCGTGCTCACCACCGGCGATGCCGGCGCGGGCGAGACGCCCGGCGACCCGCTGCTCCAGATCGAGGATGAGCTGCGCCGCTTCACGCCGGTGCCTATCGAGGGGCTGCCGCGGTTCCACGGCGGCGCGGTCGGCTACATGTCGTACGAATGCGCCCGCTACTACGAGAAGCTGCCGGTGCCCGACGCCGACCCGCAGGGGCTGCCCGAAGCGGTCTTCATGTTCACCGACACGCTGCTGGTCTTCGACCACCTGCAGCACACGATCAAGGTCGTGAGCCACGCGCGGCTGGACGGCGACATCGAGGCGTCGTACCGGCAGGCGACGTGGAAGATCGACGAGCTGGTGCAGCGGCTGGAGCGGCCGCTGGCGGCGCTGCCGTACGACATCACGCGCGGCGAGCAGGCGGCGGGCGGCGAGTTCCGCTCGAACACGACCGAGTCCGACTTCAAGCGCAAGGTGGAACGCGCGAAGGAGTACATCCGCCGCGGCGACACGTACCAGATCCAGGTGTCGCAGCGGTTCGAGCGCCGCACTGGCGCGCACCCGTTTGAGGTGTACCGCGCGCTCCGCACGGTGAACCCCTCGCCGTACATGTACTACCTGGAGCTGGGAGACGTGCACGTCGTGGGCGCGTCGCCGGAGATGCTCGTCCGCATCGAGGACGACGTCATCGAGACGCACCCGATCGCCGGCACGCGCCGCCGCGGCCGCGACGCCGAGGACGAAGCGCGCATGGCGGAGGAGTTGCAGGCGTCGGAGAAGGAGCGCGCGGAGCACATCATGCTCGTCGACCTCGCCCGCAACGACCTGGGGCGCGTCTGCGACGCCGGCACGGTGCGCGTCACCTCGCTGATGGCGATCGAGCGCTATTCGCACGTCATGCACATGGTGTCGCACGTGATCGGCAAGCTCCGCCGCGACGTTACGTCGTACGACGCGATCCGCGCTTACTTTCCGCACGGCACTGTCACCGGGGCGCCTAAGATCCGCACGATGGAGATCATCGCGGAGCTGGAAGGCGAGCGGCGCGGCGGCTACGGCGGCTGCGTCGGCTACTTCGACATGTCGGGCAACTGCGACACTGCGCTCGCCATCCGCACGATCTGGATGAAGTCGGGCGTCGCGTACGCGCAGGCGGCGGGTGGCGTCGTGTTCGACAGCACGCCCGAAGAGGAGTACATGGAGTCCGGCAACAAGGCGCGCGCCATGATGCGCGCCATCGAGCTGGCGGAGCAGCGCCAGTCCGACGCGCCTCGCGGATCGCTGGGATACTGAGATGCCGGACCTGCTCTCGGCGGCCCTGTTCCAGCGCGGAGGCCTCGCGCTCGTCACGCACCGCAAGCCGGGGCGCGGCCCCTTCGCGGGGCACTGGCTGCTGCCGCTGACGGCCGTGCCCGATTCGGAGGCGGCGGAGGACGCGCTGCGGCGCCACGCGCGCGAGCAGTTCAGCCTGACGCTCGGCGAAGCGCAGTTCGTCGAGACGGTGTACCTGGAGGACGGCGCGGACCAGCGCCGCTACGTGGCCAACATCTTCCGCGCGGTGATGGAGGGCGGGCCGCTGCGCTTCAACGCGGACGGCGACTACGACGACGCCCGCTGGCTCGGCCCGGACGACCTGGCGCAGCTCGACATGCCGGAGGCGCTGCGCGATCCGCTCGTGCAGATCCTGACCGAGCCGGACTACACGCCGCAGACCGACTGGAGCGCCGCCGGCGAAGCCGTCCCGCTGGGCGAGCAGACTGCCACGCCCGCCGCCGCGCTGGCGGCCGAACTCGCAGCCGGACGCGCCGCCCCGCCCGACAACCGCGCTGGCTGGGACGCGATCGCCGCGGCGTACCAGGAGGAGTTCTACGGCGAGCGATTCGGCGAGCGGCTGATGTGGTCGCGACGCGCGTCTGAGGACGACCTGCACGTGCTGGACGACGTCCGAGGCAAGCGGGCGCTCGTGCTCGGCTGCGGCGGGGGGCAGGACGTGGTGGCGCTCGCAAAGATGGGCGCCGTGGCGGTCGGAGTCGACTTCTCACCGCAACAGATCGCCTATGCGCGGAGGTACGCTCTGACGCATGGCGCGGACAACGCGTCGTTCGTCGAGGGCGCGGTTGAGGACCTGACACGTTTCGACGACCAGAGCTTCGATCTCGTGGTCTCGATCTACGCGCTCGACTCTGTCCAGCGCGTAGACGTTGTACTTGGCGAAGCGTGCCGCGTACTCAAGCCCGGCGGCGTACTGGCCATCGCCGTCAAGCACCCGTTCGATGTCATCGTTGTGGGCGGCCCACCGTTCACGGTCACGACGTCGTACTGGAGCGGGCACAAGGATCAGCCGTGGGACTGGAAGGACGGCGCTTCGGTGCGGCTCCGCGCCTACCTGCGCACGATGTCGCAGTGGTTCGACCTGCTCGCCGCGGCCGGCTTCGTCATCGAACGGCTCGTCGAGCCGAGGGAGGACGCGCTCGAAGCCGCACCTGGTGACGCGCTCAGCAACGCGTGGCTCGCGCTGCTCCCGTACACGCTGATCTTGAAGGCGAGGAAGCGCTGATGCTGCTGCTCATCGACAACTACGACAGCTTCACCTACAACCTCTACCAGTACCTGGGCGAGCTGGGCGCCACGGTGGAGGTCGTCCGCAACGATAAGCTGACGCTCGACGACATCGAGCGTATGGCGCCGGAGCGGATCATCATCTCGCCGGGCCCCGGCAACCCGGACGAGGCCGGCATCAGCAAGGACGTGATCCGGCGCTTCGGCGAGCGGCTGCCGATCTTCGGCGTCTGCCTCGGCCACCAGTGCATCGGCGAGGTGTACGGCGGCATCGTGGAGGGCGCGGGCGAGATCCTGCACGGCAAGGTGTCCGAGATCACGCACGACGGGCGCGGCGTCTTCGCCGGCCTGCCGTCGCCCATCCGCGCCACGCGCTACCATTCGCTCGCTATCCGCGCGGACAGCGTTCCGGACGTGCTGGAGGTGTCGGCGCGCAGCGAGAGCGGCATCATCATGGGGGTGCGGCACCGGACGCTGAAGGTGGAGGGCGTGCAGTTCCACCCGGAATCGATCCTGACGCCGGACGGCCACCAGATCCTCCGCAACTTCCTGGAGATGCGGATGTGATATCATGATATCGCGATATCTCGATATCAGGAGTGAACGATGAAACGCCTGTTGGTGAGTCTGGACGACGAACGCTATGAGGACCTGCGCCGGTTCGCGTTCGAGAAGAAGGTGCCGATGGCGGAACTGGTCCGGTACGCGATCGAGGAAACGTTCGAAGACCAGCTCGACGGCGCCGCGGTGCAGCGCGGACTCGAAGCGTACTTGAAGGATCCCTCCACCGCGGTACCTTTCGAGGAAGTGATGGAGAAGCTGGGAATTGAACTACCAGATCGACGTACAGCTAAGGGCCGCGCACGCGCTGGCGCGGCTGCCGCGGCGCGAGCAGTCGCGGATCGCAGCGGCGATCGAGGCGCTGCGATCCGACCCGCGGCCAAGGGGCGTAAAGAAGCTCCGCGGAAGCGCTAGCTGGCGCATCCGCGTCGGCGAATACCGTGTGATGTTCGCCGTGCTCGATGCGGAGAAACGGATCGTGATCGAGATGATCGCCAGGCGGACGACTACGACCTATGACTGAGTTCACCATCCGCGACGCCATCGCCAAGCTCGTCGAGCGCGAAGACCTGACCGACGCGCAGGCTGCCGCGTGCATGGAGGAGCTGATGACCGGCACGGCCACGCCGGCGCAGTTCGGCGCCTACGTGACCGCGCTCCGCATGAAGGGTGAGACCGTCGACGAGATCGCCGGCATGGCGCGCGTGATGCGCGAGAAGAGCAGCCGGATCGAGATCGACGGGCCGCTGCTGGACACGTGCGGCACGGGCGGCGACGCCAGCGGGTCGTTCAACGTCAGCACCTGCGCGGCGTTCGTCGCGGCCGGGGCGGGCGCGCGCGTCGCCAAGCACGGCAACCGCGCGATGACGTCGCAGTCGGGCAGCGCGGACGTGCTGGAGGCGCTGGGCGCGAAGATCGATCTCTCGCCCGAGCGGGTGCGCGCGTGCATCGAGCGCGCCGGCATCGGCTTCATGTTCGCGCAGGCGTTCCACCCGGCGATGAAGTTCGTCGCCCCGCTCCGCCGCGAGATCGGCATCCGCACCGTGTTCAACCTGCTCGGCCCGATCACGAACCCCGCCGGCGCGCGTCGCCAGGTGATCGGCGTGGCGCGCCCGCAGCTCGTCGAGACGATCGCCGGGGCGCTGGCGCGGCTGGGCAGCGAGCGCGCGCTCGTCGTGCACGGCGATGACGGCTTCGATGAGCTCAGCATCACCGGGCCGTCCACTGTGACGCAGCTCGCGGACGGCGCCCTGCGCTCCTACCGGGTCGCGCCGGAGGAGCTGGGCCTGCAGCGGCACGACATCGCGCACCTGCGCGGCGGCACGCCGCAGCAGAACGCCGCGGAGCTGCGGCTGGTGCTCGACGGCGTGCCGGGCCCCCTGCGCGACTTCACGCTGATCAACGCCGCCGCCGCGCTCGTCGCGTGGGGCACGGCGGCGGACATGGCCGCGGGCGTCGGGCTCGCGGCGGCCAGTATCGATTCGGGCGCGGCAGCGGCGAAGCTGGCCGCGTTCGTGGAGGCGACCAACGCCGTATGAGCGAGCCAACCCTTCTCGACCGCATCGTCGCCGACAAGCGCGTGGAAGTGGAGGCGCGCAAGACGCATGAACCGCTGGACGCGCTGAAGCGCCGGCAGGACCGCATCGCCACGCCGCAGTGGAGCCTGGTGCAGGCGATCCTGGAGGGGCCGCGCGGCCCCAGCACCGGCGGCAAGCGCATCCAGCTCATCGCCGAGATCAAGAAGGCCACGCCGTCGAAGGGGCGGCTGGTCGCGACGCTGGAGCACCGCGCCCTCGCCCGCACGTACACCATCGGCGGCGCGGCGGGCATCTCCGTGATCACCGAGTCGAAGTACTTCCAGGGATCGATCGATTTCCTCTCCGACTGCCGCGTCAGCATCGACGGCTACTACCCCGGCGGGCGGCCCGCGATGCTGCGCAAGGACTTCATCTTCGACCCGTACCAGGTCTACGAATCGCGCGCGTACGGCGCCGACGCGATCCTGCTCATCGTCGCGATCCTCACGGACGAAGAGTTGGGCGCGCTGATCGATCTGGCGCACAAGCTGGAGATGGAGTGCCTCGTCGAGGTCGCGAACGAGGCCGAGCTGGAGCGCGCACTCAAGACGCAGGGCGACCTGATCGGCATCAACAACCGCGACCTCAAGACGTTCGATGTCGACCTGGGCACCACCGAGCGCCTGCGCCCGCTGATCCCGAGCGACCGTGTTGTGGTTGCGCTGAGCGGCATCCACGACCGCGCCGATGTGGAGCGCATGGCGAAGTGCGGCGTGCACGCCATCCTCGTTGCGGAAGCGCTGATGACGGCGCCCGACATGACGACCAAGATGCGGGAGCTGTTGATATGAGGCGGCGAACGCTGTGCGGCGCCCGATGCTGACGACGAAACCGGTGCTGGTCATCCAGATGCACGGCGAACCCGGCAGCGGCAAGAGCACGGTCGCCCGCGCGCTGGGCGAGCGCCTGGGCGCGGTCGTGATGGACAAGGACGTCATCAAGGCGGCGCTGCTTCGGGCCGGATTGGCCGAACAGCGGGCCGCAGCCGGCGCGTACGAGGTGTTCTTCGCGCAGGCCCGCGCCTTCGTCGCGGCGGGCCATTCGATCGTGCTGGACAACCCGGTGTTCTGGGAGTCCGTCGAGCAGCGCTGGCACGAGATCGCGGAATTCGCCGGATCGCCGCGCATCCTCATCGAGTGCGTGTGCCCCGATCGGAGCGAACTGGTGCGGCGGCTGGCGACGCGTCATGCGGTGGAGTCGCAGCCCCGCGAGCCGCTCGATCTGGCGCGCCACGCGGGCGCGGCGCCAACGTCGTACCAGCCGCGGCTCGTGCTCGACACGACGCGCCCGCTCGACGAGCTGGTAGAGGAAGCGATCGCCTACCTGCGGTTGGGGGCGCTTGTATGACGCGCGTCAAGATCTGCGGCTGCATGAAGGTTGCGGATGCCGTCGCGGCGGCCGAGGCGGGCGCCGACTTCATCGGCATCATGTTCGCCGAGAGCCGCCGGCGCGTGTCGCGCGAGGAGGCGGCGCAGATCGTCGCGGCCGTCGGCACGCCGCTGCGAGAGATCGCGCAGCCCGACCCGCCGCCGATGCACCCCGGCCGCTTCGAGACGATCGACGCGTGGTTCGCGCACGGCGCGGAGGCGCTCGATCGCCTGTTGGCGCAGAAGCGCCCGCTCACTGTCGGCGTCTTCGCGGATCAGCCGATCGACGAGGTCAACGAAATCGTGGAGGAGACCGGCATCGACCTGGTGCAGCTCAGCGGCAGCGAGCCGTGGAGCGATTGCATGCTCGCCAGCCGCCAGGCGATCAAGGTGCTGCGCCAGCGGCCCGGCATGACTGCGGACGACGTGCTTGCGTACGTACAGCCGGGCGCCGCACTCGCTTTCATGCTCGACCCCAGCCGGGGCACCGGCGCGTCCGGCGACCCCGCCGTTGCCGCTGCGGTCGCCGCGCGCCTGCCGCTTTGGCTCGCCGGCGGCCTCGCGGCCGGCAACGTCGCCGCCGTCATCAGCGCTGTCCGCCCGTGGTGCGTCGACGTCTCAAGCGGGGTGGAGACCGGCGGCGCGAAAGACCCGGCGAAGATCGCGGCGTTCGTCGCCGCGGCGACGGGAGCCCGATGAGCCGCGGGCCGCGAACGATATGGGGCGCGACGCGACCGCACCCACGACAGGACTGGTGACGCATGACTGAACTCTCCGCCTCCCTTCCCGACGCGCTCGGCCACTTTGGGCCGTACGGCGGGCGCTACGTGCCCGAGACGCTGATGGTCGCGCTGGACGAACTGACCGCCGCGTTCGAGGAGGCGCAGCGCGACGAGACGTTCCAGGCCGAGCTGAACCACCTGCTGCGCACGTACGTCGGCCGCCCGACCGCGCTCTACTTCGCGGAGAACCTGACGCGCCACCTGGGCGGCGCGAAGATCTATATCAAGCGCGAGGACCTCGCGCACACCGGCGCTCACAAGATCAACAACGCTGTCGCGCAGGGGCTGCTGGCTCGGCGCATGGGCAAGCGCAAGATCTTCGCCGAGACGGGGGCCGGACAGCACGGCGTCGCGACCGCCACCGTGTGCGCCATGCTCGGCATGGAGTGCACCGTCTTCATGGGCGCGGAGGACGTGCGCCGCCAATCGCTCAACGTCTTCCGCATGAAGCTGCTCGGCGCGAAGGTCGAGGTCGTCGAGTCCGGCTCGCGAACGCTGAAGGACGCGATGAACGAGGCGATCCGCGGCTGGGTGACGAACGTCCGCGACACCTACTACCTGATCGGCAGCGCGGCCGGCCCCCACCCCTATCCCATGCTGGTGCGCGAGTTCCAGTGCGTCATCGGGCGCGAGGCCCGCGCGCAGATCCTCGAGGCCGAGGGCCGGCTGCCCGACTACGCCGTCGCCTGCGTTGGCGGCGGCAGCAACGCGATTGGGCTGTTCTATCCGTTCGCGGAGGACGCCGGCGTGAAGTTCATCGGCGTCGAGGCGGCGGGTGAGGGCATCGATACCGACCGTCACGCCGCCACGCTGTCAAAGGGGCGGCCGGGCGTGCTGCACGGCTCGAAGTCGTACCTGTTGCAGGACGAGTGGGGCCAGGTGCAGGAGGCGCACAGCATCTCCGCCGGCCTCGACTACCCCGGCGTCGGCCCCGAGCACAGCTACTACAAGGACACCGGCCGCGCGGAGTACGTCGCCGTCACCGACACCGAGGCGCTGGCGGGCTTCCGCCTGCTCAGCGAGACCGAGGGCATCATCCCCGCGCTGGAGCCGTCGCACGCGATCGCCTACGTCGCGAAGCTGGCGCCGACGCTGTCGAAGGAGACGCTGCTGCTGCTGGGGCTGTCGGGCCGCGGCGACAAGGACATCAACACCGTGATCGCCGCGCTCGGCATCGACGTGGCCGGGACGTAGCGCGCACCGCCACCTGCCGCACGCATGGAAAGGGTTTCCCGCATGCGGGAGGCCCTTTCCATGCCTGCGTGAATGCGCCCGGTCAGGCGCCCAGCGCGTGGCCGCAGTTGGTGCAGAACGCCCCCTCTGTAGCCGTGGCGCCACATTCGATGCAGAACCGGGGCGCGCCGGCACCGGGCGCGGCGATTGCCGGGCCGCTCGCCGAAGCCAGCTGCGCGGGCGCGATCGTATCGCCGTCTTCGCGCGTCGCCTTGCGGAACTCGCGGATGCCCTTGCCGAGCGAACTGCCCAGGTCCGCGGCCTTGCCCGGCCCGAACAGCAGCAGCACGATCACCGCGACGATAATGAGTTCTGGTGCGCCGATCTCCGGCATGTGTGCGTTTCTCCTTCTCGTGTGACCGCATCCAGCATACCGTGCCTTGGCGCTCCCTCGCGGCGCGATTGGCAGACTCTCACGCCGCCGGGTCAGCGGCCGCGTCAACCGCCGTTCGGCGCGACCTGCTACGATCTTCGCAGCTATGCCCGACGCCTCCGCACCCATCGGCCTCTTCGACTCCGGCGCTGGCGGCCTGTCCGTGCTCGCCCAAGTCCATGCCCGGCTGCCCGGCGAAGACCTGGTCTACTTCTCCGACGCGGCCTACTTCCCGTACGGGCCCCGCAGCGCAGCGGAGGTGCGCGCCCGCGCCGAGGCCGTGACACGCGACCTGCTGGCCCGCGGCGCGAAGCTGATCGTCGTCGCCTGCAACACGGCCACCAGCGCCGCCGTCGCGCACCTGCGCGAGACGTTCCCGGATGTCCCGTTCGTCAGCATCGAGCCGGCGCTGAAGCCGGCGGCCGAGCGCACGCTCTGCGGCCGCGTCGCGCTGCTCGTCACGCCGGGCACCGCCCGCGGCGAGAAGCTGGCGGCGCTCATCGACCGCTACGGCGCCGAGGTCGCCGTCGAGACTATCGAGGCGCCCGGCCTTGCCGAGCGCGTCGAGTCCGGCGATATCGACGGCCCGGAGACGCGCGCGCTGCTGCGCGGCTACCTCGCGCGCCTCGACGCGAGCGGCGCCGACGTGCTGGCGCTCGGCTGCACGCACTACGCCTTCCTGAAGCCGGTCATCGAAGAGGAGGCGGGAGACGGCGTGCTCGTCATCGAGCCGTCCGAAGCGGTGGCCCGCCAGGTCGTGCGCGTGCTGGGCGACCGCGGCTTGCGCAATCCGCGCGCGGAGGGCGGCGCGGTGCTGTACCTTACGAGTGGCGACGAGCGCGCCTTTGCGGACCTGCGGCAACGCCTGCGCGACGCGGGCGCGGACGTCCCCGAGGGGCGCGACGAAGTGGCGAATGGAAAGGGCTGACGGCACCGGCGTGACATTCCGGCAGAAGCTCGAGGCGGCGTGGGAGCGGAGCGGCAGCCTGCTCTGCATCGGGCTGGATCCCGACCCCGCCCGCATGGCCATCGACGACGTCGCCGCCTTCAACATCGCCATCATCGAGGCCACGTCCGACCTCGTCTGCGCCTACAAGCCCAACGTCGCGTTCTACGAGGCGCTGGGTCCCGAGCGCGGCTACGACGCGCTGCGCAAGACGCTTGCGGTCATCCCGCCGCACATCATCACGCTCGTCGATGCGAAGCGCGGCGATGTCGAGCACACGGCACGCGCCTACGTGCACGCGTTCTTCGACAACCTGGGCTTCGATGCCGCCACGGTGAACCCCTACCTCGGCGAAGACTCCGTCACGCCCTGGATCGAGCGCGATAGCCACGGCGCGTTCATCGTCTGCCGCACGTCGAATCCGGGCGCGCCCGACCTGCAGGACCTGGCGGTGCGGGCGGACGGCGGCGACCGGCCCGTATACGAGGTCGTCGCCGAGCGCGCGAAGGCGTGGGACGCGCACGGCAACGTGGGGCTGGTCGTCGGCGCGACCTATCCGGGCGAGATGCGCCGCCTTCGCGAACTCTGCCCCGATATGCCCTTCCTGGTGCCCGGCATCGGAGCGCAGGGCGGCTCGCTGGCCGAGGTCGTCCGCGCGGGCATCGACGCCCACGGCCGCGGCCTGCTGATCAGCGCGTCGCGCGGCGTCACCTACGCCTCGAAGGGCGCCGACTTCGCGCAGGCCGCCCGCCGCGAGGCGCTGCGCCTGCACGGCGAGATCGTCCGCGAACGCGCCGCCGCTGCCGCCGCCGCGGGAGGCTGATCGTGGCCGAGATCGTCGACTTCCGCATGGAGGACGTCGTCCGCCTCCGCAAGCCGCATCCCTGCGGCAGCCACGACTGGACGGTGGTGCGGCTGGGCGCTGACATCGGCATCAAGTGCCTGCAGTGCGGCCATCGCGTGCTGCTGGACCGGCGCACGCTGGAGAAGCGGCTGAAGGCCTTCGTCAGCCGCGGGCCCGAGCCCGACGCCGAGCGCATGCGGATCGCCCTGGAGCGCGACTGATGGCCCACGGGCGCGCGGCGATGCTGCGGCTGTCGTCGCTGGTCGGCGAGCGCGCGCTGTTCGAGAACGAAGCGTTCCGCAAGCTCTGGCTCGCGAAGCTCCTCTCGCACGTCCCGGTCAACGCGGCCGTCTACACGATGCTCATCCTGGTGGTGAACGCAACGGGCCGCAGCTTCTTCAGCAGCCTCTTCGTCGTCGCCTACATCGCGCCGACGGCGCTGCTCGGCACGCTCTCGGGGGTCGTCGTCGACCGGATGCCGAAGGGCCTCGTGCTGGCCGGCACCAACGCTGTCCGCGCGGGGCTGTGCGTGCTGCTGGCGATGTCGACGGGCAACGTCGCCGTGATCTACGTCATCGCCGTCGCCTTCGCGGTCGGCTCGCAGCTCGCCGGGCCGGCGGAGGGCGCCGCGCTGCCGGCGATCGTGCCGCCGGGGCAGCTCACGGCGGCGAACTCGCTCAACAACCTCCAGGGCCTGCTTTCGCAGATCGCCGGCCTAATGATCCTGCCGGCCCTCTTCCTCAAGACCGTCGGCCCCGAGGCGCTCGCCCTCGCCTGCGCCGCTATGTTCGGGCTGGCCGCCTTCAACTTCCTGCTGATCGAGGGCCTGGGCGGCGCGGTGAGCGAGATGCCCTCGTCGATCGAGGAGACGCGCGAGCGCTTCGCCGAGGCGTGGCACACGCTCAGCATGGACTCGGTGTCGTACATCGCGATCGTCATCGTGGTGCTCACCAACACGACCGGCCTCGTCGTGATGACGCTGCTGCCGCGCTTCGCGGGCGGCGTCCTGGGCGTCGGCGCGGAGAACGTGATCTTCGTGGCCACACCGGCCGTCGCCGGCATCTGGCTCGCGCTCCGCTTCGTCGGCCGGGTCTCCGGGCGGGTCTCGCCCTGGTGGGGCATCGGCGCCCCGTTCGCGGCGATGCTGGCCCTCCTGCTGCTGCTGGCGTTCGTCGGCCCGGCAGGAGACGGGCTGGCGGCGGCGAATCCGGCCGGAATCTTCGATCCGGGCCCCTTCGGCGAGGGCGCGGCGCGTATTATGCTCTCGTCGGTACTGGGCGCTGGGCTGGCGTTCGCCTTCACCTTCGTGAACATCGTGGGGAGGTCCATCGTCAACACACGCATGCCGAGGGAGATGCAGGGGCGCGTCTTTGCCGGGCAGACGGTGCTCACCAACCTGGCGTCGATCCCGCCGATCCTGCTGACGGGCCTGCTGGCGGACGTGTTCGGCGTCGCGCCGGTCTTCTTCTGCATCGCTATCGTCAGCGCGTGGCTCGCGGCGTTCTACGCCGCGCGCAACCTGGCGATGCCCGCACGGACGGCGTACTGATGGTGGTGGAAACGCGTCCCGTGCACCGCGCCATGCCGCCGCCGAAGCCCCGGTCGGTGTTCTCAAACCGCAGCTTCCTCCTGCTCTGGCTGGCGCAGTTCATCTCGCAGTCGGCGCAGAACGCCATCCTCTTCACGCTGCTGGTCCTCGTCACGAAGCTCACTAAGGGCTCGACGTTCACGTCGGTTCTCGTCCTCTCGTTCGTCGTGCCGTCCGTGGTGTTCGGCATCTTCTCCGGCGTCCTGGTCGATCTGTGGAGCAAGCGGCTGCTGCTGATCTACACCAACGTCGCCCGGATGCTGCTGGCCATCGCCTTCCTGTTCTCGCGCGACCACGTGTCGATGCTGATCCTGATCAGCATCTTCTTCGCCACGTCCAGCCAGTTCTTCGGCACCACCGACGCCGTGACGGTGCCGTCGGTCGTACCCAAGGACCAGCTGATGGCCGCGAACAGTATGTTCAGCATGGCGGTCACCGGCTCGCAGCTCGCCGGCATGATCTTCCTGGCGCCGATCCTGCTGCCCACGGTGGGGCCGGTGTGGCTCTTCGCGCTCGCGTCGGTGATGTTCGGCATCTCGGTGCTCTGCGCCTATCTGATGCCGCCGATTCACCACGACGATGACGCGCCCGATAGATCCTGGCCCACCTTCCGCGAATTGCGCGGCGCCGCGGGCGACTACGCCCACACGCTCCGCACGCTCGGCAAGGACCCCGTGTCGATGCTGGCGCTGATCCACTACGCCACCGGCAGCTCGCTCGTCCTTCTCTTTGCGGTGCTCGTCCCGCGCTACATGCAGGCGATCCTCCAGATCTCGCCGGACAAGGCGGTGACGATCTTCGCGCCGGTCGGGGTGGGCGCCATCGTCGGCCTGCGCGCGCTGCCGTACATCGCCGCGAAGTTCGGCAAGAGCCGCACGGTGATCATCGGCATGTGCGGGCTGGCGTTCTGCGTGCTGGCGCTCGCCCTGATCGAGCCGATCTCGCGGTCGCTCGAGCACACCTCGCTCGACCCCTTCGCCCACCCGCGCGCGGGCGGCCTCTCGATCCTGGTCCTGCTCACGATGGCCTTCGCCGGGCCGCTCGGCTTCACCTACGCGCTGGTCAACGCCCCGGCGCAGACGGTGCTGCACGAGCGCGCGCCGGCCGAGATGCGCGGCCGCGTGTTCGCCGCGCAGGTCGTGCTCGCCAACGCCGTAGGCGTTCTGCCACTCATCGTTGCGGGCTCCGTGGCCGATATCTTTGGTGTGAGCCCCGTGCTCTTCGCGATCGCCGTCGTCATGGCCACGATCGCGGGGTTCAGCATCTATTTGGAGGCCAGGTGGGCGGTTTCCGGCCGGCCGCCCCCCGCGAATGCCCTCAATGGGAGCGAGCTGTGAGCGGCGCCGCACGTGCGTTCGTTGACTTCGCGAGCAGGCCGTGGCTAGACTTGATCGTTCGGATGGAGGTTGGGACGGCTTGATAGAGATGACGATCGAAAGCATCAGGGTGAGCCTGATGAACTACCAGCGGGTGGTCATCCTCAAGGAGAAAACGTCCGACCGATACCTGCCCATCTGGATCGGCCCCGCCGAGGCGGACGCCATCGCCGTGCAGCTCCAGGACGTATCCGTCGCCCGCCCGCTCACCCACGACCTCCTCCGCTCGATCATCGAGACCCTCGGAGCGGTGGTCAACCATGTGCTCGTCAACGATCTTTCAAACGACACCTACTACGCCCGCATCGTGCTGGACGTGAACGGCGGCTCGATGGAGATCGACTCGCGTCCGAGCGATGCCATCGCGCTGGCCGTGCGCGTGAAGGTGCCGATCTTCGCGGACGAGCAGGTGCTGGACAAGGCCGGCGTGCAGCTTGAGAAAGATGGCGAGGGCGCTGAGCGCGGCGAGCGCGCCAAGGTCGACCCGGAGGAACTGGAGAAGATGTCCGCCTTCAAGGACTTCATCGAGAGCCTCGACCTGGACGACTTCGACAAGCGCAAGAGCTGACGGCCTCCCCTCCGCTCCCCGCCCCTGACAACAGACAGCAGACAACAAAAGGGCGCTGCGCCCAGCCGGGGCCGACCCGTTCGGAACCGCCCTTCGATCGCCCCCTTGTATGAGTCCGTGCCAATGCGCATACTTGACCGGCCCAGGGCGGGTCGGCCATTCGTGCAGAAATTCACTATTGATCGCTCTGCGGGCTCGTGATAGGATTCGCAAAGTCTCGGGATCAGCTTGGGAGGCGTATCCATGGAGCGCCTGACCCCGGCAGTACGGCTCCTGGGCCTGGGTTCATATCTGGCGACGTGCATCGCCGGCGGCGCGGTCGGCGGGTACTTCTTGGACGGCGCGCTGGGCACCGGTAAGGTCTTTACAATCAGTGGCTTAGGCATCGGACTCGTGGCCGCCTTCTATGGCGGCTATCGCATGCTCGTGGAGACCATCGCCGACGTACAGCGGTGGGAAGCCAGGGCCGCGAGGAAGAAAAAGAACACTCCTTGAAGAACCCGAAGTCCCTGGCGATCGTGTTCGGCGCGCTGGTGCTGCTCGTGGTCGGCTTCCTGTTCGTCCGCGGCCCCAAGCCGCTGATCGAGATCAAGGCCGAGAAGCTCGCCGACTTCGGCCCCTTCCCGCTGGTCAACACGTACGTCACCTCCGTCACCGTCGTCGTCGTGCTCATCGTCATCGCGATCATGGCGACGCGGAACATCCGGCTGGTGCCGCAGGGCCTGCAGAACGTCGTCGAAGGCGTGATGGAGGCGATGTACAACATCTGTGTGAACACGGCGGGCGAGAAGAACGGCCGCCGCTTCTTTCCGGTGATCATGACGATCTTCACGTTCATCTGGATCGCCAACTGGATGGCGCTCCTGCCCTTCTTCAACGCCATCGGCGCCGTCGAGAGGGTGAACGCCGAGGAGTTCAAGAACCAGGCGGTCGTGTTCGGGAAGACCGCCGGCGTCAGCCTGATTAAGCTCAACCAGAAGGAGCTGTCGTTCGACAAGGACGCCATCAAGGCCGCCTGCGCCGGCTACGACACGCCGCCGGCCGGCGCCTCGGCCGCCGAGTTCGAGGCGAAGCACGCGAGCTGCACCGAGGGCCAGCGCGCGCTCGCCATCGCGACGAAGCTCGACAAGAAGGAAGGTACCGCGAGCGGCGTCGCGGCCTGTTCCGGCACCGCCGGCGACGAGGCGTACGACCAGTGCCTGGTCAAGGCGTCCGACAAGGCGATCGAGGAGCTGTCCGCGAACGGCAAGACGCTGGGCGTGCTGGTGCCGTACTTCCGCAGCATGAACACGGACATCAACTCGCCGCTCTCGATTGCGCTCTGGGCGATGATCTTCGTCGAGTTCTGGGGCATCACGGCGCTCGGCGTATTCGCCTACGCCGGCAAGTTCATCCGCAACCCCTTCAAGGACCCGATTGGCTTCGTCGTCGGTATCCTCGAGACGGTCGCGGAGTTCGCCCGCATCATCAGCTTCACGTTCCGGCTCTTCGGCAACATGCTCGCCGGCGAGATCCTGCTGCTGGTGATGACGTTCCTCATGCCGTTTCTCGTCGCGCTGCCGTTCTACGCGCTCGAGACGATGGTCGGCATGATCCAGGCGTTCGTGTTCGCGATGCTGACGCTGGTGTTCGGCTCGCTCGCCGTCGCGTCGCACGGCGGCCACGAGGAGCACGACGAAGGCGAGGACGCGCACGGGATGCACGGCGCACCGGCGTCCGCGCACTAACAAGGGAAGTCCCCCGCCGCGGCGGGGTCTGGTTACAGGCAGTCAAGCGTCCGCCGGGAGCGGACGACAAAGGAGGAGTCCAAGTTGGATATCGCAACCATTCTGCCCCTGCTCGCATTTACGGACGCCGGTCTCAAGTACATCGGCGCCGGCATCGCGATCGCGCTCGGCGGTGTCGCCCCCGCGCTCGCGATCGGCATGCTGGCCGGTAAGGCCATGGAGGCCCTCGGCCGCAACCCGGAGGCGCAGCCCGTCATCCAGTCGAACATGATCCTGGCCATCGCCTTCGCCGAAGCGATCGCGATTTACGCCCTGGTCGTGGCGATCATGATCGGCTTCGTGTTCTAGGAAACGCGCACGGTCGTTCCGGGGCCCGTGAGGGCCGCGCTCGTCGCCGCACGGTGACGCGCCCGGCCCGCGCGCAGCCCCAGGAGTCGGAACTATGATCATCCTTGGTATCGCCGATCTCGGCATCAACCTGCCGGTGCTCATCGCGCAGTTCGTGAACTTCACGGTGCTGCTCGTTGTGCTCCGCGCCGTCGCCTGGGGCCCGCTGACGAAGATGCTCGACGAACGCCGCGAGCGGATCCGCGAGAGCCTCGCCGCGGCCGACGAGGCGAAGGCCCAGGTGGCCAACTCCGAGCGCCAGGTGCAGGAGCAGGTCGAAGCCGCCCGCCGGGACGCCCAGAACCTGATCGCCCAGGCGCAGGAGATCTCGTCCCGCATCCAGGCCGACGCCCGCACGCAGGCGCAGACTGACGCCGAGGCGCTGATCTCCCGCGCACGCTCGGAGATCCAGCTCGAGCGCGATACCGCGATCGCCGACCTCCGCAAGGAGTTCGCCGACGTGACGATCGCCGCGGCCGAGAAGGTCGTCAACTCGTCGCTGGACCGTGCCGCGCACCGCCGTCTGATCGATGAAGCGCTCGCCGAGTCGAGCTTCCAGGAGAAGAACTAAGTGGCGGCACGCTCGATCTCGGTGCGGCGCTACGCCGAAGCGGTCCTCGACCTCGCGGCCGAGAGCAACACGCTCGACGCGTGGGGCAGCGACCTGCGGATCATCGCCGCCTTCACCGGCGAGCCTGATGTAGCCGGCATCATCGCGAACGTGCGGGTGCCGCGCGCCGAGCGGCTGCGCCTGCTGGAGGCGGGGCTGAGCGGCCAGGTGAGCCCGCTGGCGCTGAACCTCGTGCGGCTGCTGAACGAACGCGACCGCGCCGGACTCGCCGGCGAGATCCAGCGCGCGTTCCAGGAGATGGCGGACGAGCGCCGCGGCATCGCCCACGCGACGGTGACGACGGCGGTGGCACTGGCTGACGACGAGCGCACCGCCATCGCGGCGAAGCTCTCATCGATGACCGGCAAGCAGGTCGACGTGACATCCGTCGTCGACGCGTCGATCATCGGCGGCGTCATCGCACGCATCGGCGACCAGTTGATCGATGGCAGCACACGCACGCGGCTGGTGGCGCTGAAGCGCCGCCTTCAAGGGGCAACACGATAACGGGCCAGGCCCGGAGGTAGATATGGCAATTCGGTCGGAAGAGATCGCCAGCATCATCAAGCAGCAGATCCAGCAGTTCGGTACCGAGGTGCAGTCGGTCAACGTCGGCACCGTGGTCGAAGCTGGCGATGGCATCGCGCGCGTGCACGGGCTCTCCAACGTCGCCTACAGCGAGCTGGTGGAGTTCCCGAACGGCGTCATGGGCCTGGCGCTGAACCTCGAAGAGGACAGCGTCGGCGTCGTCGTGCTGGGCGCCTACGACGCGATCAAGGAGGGCGACGAGGTCCGCGCCACCGGCCGTATCGTCGAAGTACCGGTGGGCGACGCGATGCTGGGCCGCGTGGTGAACGCGCTGGGCGAGCCGATCGACGGCAAGGGCATGATCGCGACGACGAAGGCGCGGCCGGTCGAGCGCATCGCTCCCGACGTGACGACGCGCAAGTCGGTCGACACCCCGGTGCAGACCGGCATCAAGGCCATCGACGGCATGATCCCCGTCGGGCGCGGCCAGCGCGAGCTGATCATCGGCGACCGCGGCACGGGCAAGACGGCCATCGCGATCGACGCCATCATCAACCAGAAGGGTGGCGACCTCCTCTGCATCTACGTCGGCATCGGCCAGAAGGCCGCCAAGATGGCGCAGCTGATGGGCGTGCTCGAGAAGAACGGCGCGCTCGCGCACACCGTCATCGTCTCCGCTTCCGCCTCGGACTCCGCCGCGCTGCAGTACCTGGCGCCGTTCGCCGGCTGCGCGATCGCCGAGGAGTGGATGGAGCAGGGCAAGGACGTCCTCATCGTCTACGACGACCTGTCGAAGCACGCATGGGCGTACCGCCAGGTGTCGCTGCTGCTCCGCCGCCCGCCGGGCCGCGAAGCCTACCCCGGCGACGTGTTCTACCTGCACAGCCGCCTGCTCGAGCGCTCGGCCAAGGTGAACGAGGAGAACGGCGGCGGTTCGATCACCGCACTGCCGATCATCGAGACGCAGGCCAACGACATCTCGGCTTACATCCCGACGAACGTCATCTCGATCACCGACGGCCAGATCTTCCTTGAGAACGACCTGTTCAACGCCGGTATCCGCCCCGCGATCAACGCCGGCAACTCGGTGTCGCGCGTGGGCACGGCGGCCCAGCGCAAGGCGATGAAGCAGGTCGCGGGCCAGCTTCGCATCGACATGGCGCAGTACCGTGAGCTGCAGGCGTTCGCCCAGTTCGGCACCAGCGACCTTGACGCGTCGACGCGCCGGCAGCTGGAGCGCGGGCAGCGCGCGCAGGAGATCCTGAAGCAGCCGCAGTACGAGCCGCTGTCGATGGCGCAGCAGGTCGAGATCTTCTGGACGCTCAACAACGGATTCCTGGACGACGTGCCGGTCGAGAAGGTGCAGTCCTTCGAGTCGGCGTTCCACAAGTTCATGGAGAGCAACAAGCCGGAAGTCGCCGCGAGGATCATGGACAAGAAGGCGCTCGACGACGAGATCGAGGGCCTGCTGAAGACGGCGCTGGCCGACTTCAAGAACACGGTGCCGTACTAGGCTGAGTATCGCTGCGAACTAAGGACGTAGAACCAAGACATGGCATCAATCAGGCAGATCCGGCGGCGCGTCCGCTCCGTGACCTCCATCGCCAAGGTGACCAAGGCGATGGAGCTGGTCGCCGGCTCGAAGATGCGCCGGTCGCAGAGCCGCGCCCTGCAGGCGCGCCCGTACGCCGACAAGATGATGGAGATCCTGGGCGACCTCGCGAAGCAGCGCGGCGAGGCCGAGGAGAGCCACCCCTACCTGGTCGCGCGGCCGGTGAAGCAGTCGCTCGTGCTGTTCCTCGGCCCCAACCGCGGCCTCGCCGGCGGCCTGCCGTCGAACATGGCGCGCCGCGCCGCGTCGTTCGCGCTGGAGCAGGAGACGCCGGTCAGCTTTGTCACGGTCGGTCGCAAGGGCCGCGACTTCGTCGTGCGCGCCGGGCAGCCGCTGGTCGCCGACTTCACGATGCCGGACTACCCGGAGCTGTCCGACACGCTGCAGGTGACCCGCCTGGTCGTCGACGAGTACATGTCCGAGCGCGTGGACCGCGTGTTCCTGCTGTACCCGCGGTTCGTCAACACGGCCGTGCAGGTGCCGACGGTGCGCCAGATACTGCCGATCGAGCCGCCATCGATGGAAGACGTGACGCCCGAAGACGTGGACTACATCTACGAGCCCAGCATCGAGGGCGTCTTCGACCAACTGCTCCCGCGTTACATCGAGATGACGGTCTACGCCGCCATCCTCGAGACGGAAGCCAGCGAGCTGTCCGCGCGGATGGTGGCGATGCGCAACGCCACCGACGCGGCGAAGGAGATGATCGAGACGCTGACCCTGGTCTACAACAAGGCGCGCCAGGAACAGATCACGAAGGAACTGCTCGACATCGTGGGTGGTGTTGAAGCGATGAACGCCTGACGCGGCGCAGATTCGGCGCGCAGGTGCGGAGGTAGCGATGACGACAACGACAGCAGGGCTGGGCAAGGTATCGCAGGTGATTGGCACCGTCGTGGACGTGGAGTTCCCGACGGGCGCGCTGCCTGAGCTCTACAACGCGCTGGAGATCCAGTCCGATGGCGGCATGATCGTCGCCGAGGTCAACGCCCACCTCGGCAACAACTGGGTGCGCGCCCTCGCCATGAACTCGACCGACGGACTGCGCCGCGGCGCCGCCGTCCGCGACACCGGCGCCCCGATCACGGTGCCCGTCGGCCCGGCGACGCTCGGCCGCCTCTTCGACGTGCTCGGCAACGCCATCGACAGGCGCGGCGACGTCTCGAACGAGCACTCCGCGTCGATCCACCGCAAGGCGCCGAGCTTCGAGGAGCAGGAGACGCAGGTCCAGGTGCTCGAGACGGGCATCAAGGTCGTCGACCTGATCGCGCCGCTGGTGCGCGGCGGCAAGGTCGGCCTCTTCGGCGGCGCTGGCGTCGGCAAGACCGTGCTCATCAAGGAGCTGATCCGCAACATCGCCGCGGAGCACTCCGGCATCTCCGTCTTCACCGGCGTCGGCGAGCGCTCCCGCGAGGGCAACGACCTCTGGGTCGAGATGGAGGAGTCGGGCGTCCTCGACAAGACGGTGCTGGTCTTCGGGCAGATGAACGAGCCGCCCGGCGTGCGCCTCCGCGTCGCGCTCACGGGCCTGACGATGGCTGAGTACTTCCGCGACGAGTCGGGCCAGGACGTGCTGCTCTTCATCGACAACATCTACCGCTACACCCTGGCCGGCATGGAAGTGTCGGCGCTGCTCGGGCGCATGCCCTCCGCCGTCGGCTACCAGCCCACGCTGGCCACCGAGATGGGCGAGCTGGAAGAGCGCATCACGACCACCAAGAAGGGCTCGATCACGTCCTTCCAGGCCATCTACGTGCCGGCGGACGACTACACCGACCCGGGTGTGGCGACCACGTTCGGCCACCTGGACGCCGTCGTGGCGCTGGACCGCAGCATCTTCGAGAAGGCGATCTTCCCCGCGATGGACCCGCTCGCCTCGTCGTCGCGCATCCTCGACCCCAACATCGTGGGGCAGGAGCACTTCGACGTCGCGCGCGGCGTGCAGCGCGTGCTGCAGCGGTACAAGGACCTGCAGGACATCATCGCCATCCTCGGCGTCGAAGAGCTGTCCGACGAGGACAAGCAGACCGTCGGGCGCGCCCGACGTATCGAGCGCTTCCTCGGCCAGGCGATGTTCATGGGCGAGATGTTCACCGGCATCCCGGGCCAGTACGTGCCCGTCCGCGAGACCGTCCGCGGCTTCAAGGAGATCCTCGAAGGCAAGCACGACAGCCTGCCCGAGCAGGCGTTCGTCAACGTCGGTACCATTGACCAGGCGATCGAAAAGGCCCAGAAGATGGCGGCCGAATGAGTTCTAAGTTCTGCAGTCGTAGGTTCCAGGTTCTGACAAGATGCCACTGACAGTCGAAATCGTCACCGTCGAACGCGTGCTCCTCACCGAGGAGGGCGTCGATGAGGTGATCGCGCCCGGCGTCGAGGGGCAGCTCGCGGTGCTGCCGCAGCACGCGGCGTTCATGACCATGCTGGCGCCCGGCGAGCTGGTGCTGAAGAAGGGCGGCAACGAGATCCCCTTCGCCGTCACCGGCGGCTTCTTCGAAGTGCTGCGCAACAAGGTCGTCGTGCTTGCCGACGCCGCGGAGCGCGCTGACGACATCGACGTCGTGCGCGCCGAGCAGGCCCGCGAGCGGGCGCGGCTGGCGATTGAGCGGCGCGAGAGCACCGAGGATCTCGCGATGGCGCAGGCGGCGCTTCAGCGCGCGCTGATCCGCCTGCGCGTGGTCGAGAACCGCCGCCGCCGCACGGGCACCGTCCGCCGCTGATCGCACCGAGCCACCGCCAAGCGCGATCGTCGTAGCGGAGGAGCCTCAGTTCCGGCGTCGCCTCGCCATCGCCTGCAGCAAGAAATCGAAACGCCCACGCAACGCGCGGGCGTTCGTCGTGGAGACCTGGCGCTATGACGCCATGGGCGGCGTGTTCGTCGTAGAAGTGCAGCCTGCTGCGCCCGATCGCGCTTGGTGCGCGCGCCCGTCACCGGTGATGCCGGAGCTGAAGGACCGGACCCCAGCGACTAGGCTCCAGCGACCAGCAACCAGCGACCGGTCACTCGTTTTCGTACGGGATCGCCATCGCGGGGGCGGGCTGGCCGAAGCGCGTCCAGAGCTTGAGGGCGCCGCGCAGGCTCTCCATGCGCTCCGGCGAGCAGTCGAACCCCTCGAGCAGGCAGCGGTCCAGGTGGTACTCCATCAGCCGCGCCCCCACGAGGTCCAGGGCGCTGCGGATCGCCATCGTCTGCGTCAGCATGTCCTCGCAGTCGCGGCCCTCCTCCATCATCTTCTGGACGCCGCGAACCTGACCCTCGATGCGGCGGAGGCGGGTCGTGATGTCGTCGGGCAGGGTACGTTCGGTCATGATCCGGCTCTTTCCAGGGGCGCTGTAAGAAATCCTGTGCGAAGGCTTGACATACCCCTCGGGGGTATATTATCTTGCTCCTGTAGAGCTGTCAACGCCCCGCCGGACACCGGTGAGGCGCGAGTAGAGAAGAAGGAGCAGGTCCGAGATGGCAAAGCCCACCGAAGTCACAGACGCAAATTTCGATACCGAAGTGCTGAAGTCCGACAAGCCCGTCCTGGTCGACTTCTGGGCGCCGTGGTGCGGCCCCTGCCGCATGGTCGCCCCGATCGTCGATGAGCTGTCCGACGAGTACGACGGCAAGGTGAAGTTCGTCAAGCTGAACACCGACGACAACATCCGCGTCGCCTCCCAGTACCAGATCCGCAGCATCCCGACGCTGCTCGTCTTCAAGGGCGGCGAGCCCGTCGGCCAGATCATCGGCTTCCGGCCGAAGAGCGACCTCAAGAAGCGTCTGGACGCCGCCCTCTAGCCAGCGCCTCCGGGACCGCGCCGCCCGCCCTCAACGCACGGCGGCGGCGCGGTCCCCGCAGCCTCCTACCGGCGCAGCACCCCACACGGAGCAGATCCCATGATTACGCCCGACACCGCACCAGCCGCGTACGAGATCGTCATCGTCGGCGGCGGCCCCGCCGGCCTGGCCGCGGCGCTCTACGCCGCGCGCGCGCGCCGCAGCACGCTCGTCATCGAGCGCAAGGGCACCGGTGGCCAGATCGCCCTGACGTCCGAGGTGGAGAACTACCCCGGCATCGACAGCATTAACGGCTTCGACCTGGCGCAGGCGATGCACCAGCAGGCCGAGAAGTATGGCGCCGAGACGGCGTACGCGGAGGTCACGGGCATCGACCCGCTGCCGGACGGCCGGCACGTAGTCCGCACCACCGAGGGCGACTACGCCGCGGGCGCCGTCATCCTCACCGGCGGTGCGGACTACGTGCGCCTGGGCGTGCCGGGCGAGGAGCGCCTGACGGGCCACGGCGTCTCGTACTGCGGCACCTGTGACGCCGCATTCTTCAAGGAGCACGATGTGGCGGTCGTCGGCGGCGGCGACGCCGCGATGGACGAAGGGCTCTTCGTCGCGCGCTACGCACGCCGCGTGCGCGTCATCCACCGCCGCGACCAGCTCCGCGCGAGCGCCATCCTGCAGGAGCGCGCCTTCGCCGAGTCGAAGATGGAGTTCATCTGGAACAGCGTCGTCGAGGAGGTCCTGGGCGATGAGGGCGTTACCGGCGTGCGCATCCGCAACGTCGTCACCGGCGAGGTCAGCACGCTCGACCTGACGGCCGTATTCGTCTTCATCGGCATGACGCCGAACACGCAGTACCTCGGCGGCAAGCTCAAGCTCGACGCCGGCGGCCACATCATCGTGAACGAGTGGATGGAGACGGGCGTGCCCGGCGTCTTCGCGGCGGGCGACATCCGCGCGAACTCCGCGCGGCAGGTCGTGAGCGCGGCGGGCGACGGGGCGACGGCCGCGATCCGCGCCGACCACTACATCACCGACCACTTCGGCGCGCGCGCCCACATCGCGACCAGCACGCTCGCCGCGGGCGCCTGACATGCCGGGGCGAGCGCCCCGGCTATCCGCCAGTTCGAGCCGACAAGAAAAGGGGAGCCCGGTCCGGGCTCCCCTTTCTCTCAGCTTCGCTGTGTCGCGGCGGCTACTCTTCGTCGGGCTCCGCCACGAAGCCCTTGGCCACCGGCGGCGCCACCGGTGCGTCGTCGATCTCCAGCACATCGGCGTCCGCCAGCAGGTCGGCCGGCGACGGCTCGTCGATGTCGTCGATGATCTCCTCGTCGTCCACGATCTCGCCGACGTCCTCCGGCTCGTCGAGCGGCAGCGAGCCCAGCAGGCCCGCGATCTCTTCGTCGCCGTCGAACAGGTCGTCGCCCTCGTCCAGCTCCAGCACTTCGGGCAGCGGGATCTCCTTCACGGGCGGCGGCGGCAGGTTGATCGTGGCGCGCGCCGGGATCAGCTTGCCGATGATCACGTTCTCCTTCAGGCCCATCAGGTGGTCCTTCTGACCGCTGATGGCCGCCTCCGTCAGCACGCGGGTCGTCTCCTGGAACGACGCCGCCGCCAGGAAGCTGCTGGTGCTGAGCGAGGCCTTCGTCACGCCGAGCAGGACCGGCACGGCCGTCGCCGGCTCGCCGCCCTCCGCCAGCACGCGCTCGTTGATTCCCTCGTACTCGAAACGGTCCACGATGTCGCTGGGCAGCAGCCCCGTGTCGCCAGGCGCGTCCACGCGCACCTTGCGCAGCATCTGCCGCACGATCACCTCGATGTGCTTGTCGTTGATCGTCACACCCTGCGACCGGTAGACCTTCTGCACCTCCGCCACGAGGTAGAGCTGCACCGCCTCCGGTCCCTGGATGCGAAGGATCTCCTGCGGGTTCAGCGAGCCCTCGGTGAGCTGCTGGCCCGCCTGCACCGAGTCGCCGTTCTCGACGCGCAGCCGCGCCGCGGCCGGCACCTGATACTCGCGCTCTTCCTTCTCTTCGTACACGATCGAGAGCCGGTCCTTGTGGACGATGACCCGGCCGCCGATGCGCGCGACGACGTCGCCCTCGTGGATCTCGGGCGCTTCCTCGACCTTCTTCTTGCTGCGGGACTTCGGCTTCTTCGCCGCCTCTGCGGCCGCTGCCGCCGCCGCTGCCGCCGTGGCTGCCTTGCCCGCGGCCAGCTCCGGCAGACGCGCGAGGATCGTCCCCTGCTCGATGATGTCGTCCTTCTTCACCAGGACCTTGGCGCCCTTCGGGATCTCGTACTCGTCGCTGTAGAGCTCCATGTTCTTCACTCGGACGCGCCGCTGGTCGCCGTCCCGGACGATCTCGGCCATGCCGTCGATCTCGGAGATCAGCGCCTGCCCCTTCGGCACCCGCGCCTCGAACAGCTCCTCCACGCGCGGCAGACCGCTCGTGATGTCCGCGCCGCTCGCCACACCGCCGGTGTGGAACGTGCGCATCGTGAGCTGCGTGCCCGGCTCGCCGATCGACTGCGCGGCGACGATGCCGACCGCCTCGCCAGCGCGCACGAGCGTGCCCCGCGCGGGGCTGCGCCCGTAGCAATAGCGGCAGATGCCGCGCTTCGCCTGGCAGGTGAGCGCCGAGCGCACGTAGACTCGCGACAGCTTCAGCTGCTCGATCCGCGCCGCCTTCTTGTCGTCGATCTCCTCGTTGAACGCCGCCAGCATCTCGCCGGTCTCCGCGTCCTCCAGGTCCATCGCCGAGTAGCGGCCCGAGATGCGCTCGCTGAACGACTCCAACATGCCCGAGTCCGGCTGATCCAGCCACACGCCCATGCGCGTGCCGCACTCCTCTTCGAGAATGATCACGTCCTGCGCCACGTCGATGAGGCGCCGCGTGAGGTAGCCGGAGTCCGCAGTCCGCAGCGCGGTGTCGGCGAGGCCCTTGCGCGCGCCGTGCGTGGAGATGAAGTACTCCAGCACGGTCAGGCCCTCGCGGAAGCTCGAACGGATCGGCAGGTCGATGATGCGCCCCGACGGGTCCGTCATCAGTCCGCGCATGCCGGCCATCTGCGTGATCTGGCTGATATTACCCTTGGCCCCCGAAATGGCCATCGTGTACACCGAGCCGTAGGAGCTCAACTGCTCCTGGATCGTCCGCTTGACGTCTTCCGTCGTACGGCTCCACACCTCGACCGTCGCGTCGTAGCGCTCCTGCTCGGTGATCAGCCCCGTCTCGTACTCGTCGTCGATCTCGCGGACGTTGTTCTCGGCCTTCGCGATCAGGCCGGCCTTCTCCTTGGGCACCCGCAGGTCGTTCACCGCGATGGTGATGCCGGAGTAGGTCGCGTACTCGAAGCCGGTGTGCTTGATGTTGTCCACGACCTCGGCCGTGTCCTCGTTGCCCAGCAGCTCGTAGCACTTCGCCACGACCAGCTTCAGCATCTTGCGGTCCATCTTCTCGTTGAGGAAGTCGGGGCCATCCGCGATCGACCGTGCCACACCGCCCGGCAGGATCTCGTTGAAGATCAGCCGCCCGACGGTCGTGTCGATGATCACCGAGCGTGCGCGCGTTCCCGCCGGCTGCTCCGACGTGAAGCTCTCGACGATTTCGGTCACGGCGCCGTCCGGGCTGCCCGCGGGCAGCTGGCCGGCGATGTCCGACACGACGCGCCGCGGCTTGAGCGGCTTGTCGTACGGGATGCGCACCTTGATCGGGGCGCGCAGGTCCACGATGCCCAGGTCGTGCGCCAGCCGCGCTTCCTGCTCGCTTCCGTAGATGCCCTCGCCGGGGTTGCCGTTCTTCGTGGCCTTGTAGGCGCCGCGCGCCCGCAGGTCGATGTCCGTCAGGTAGTAGCAGCCCAGCACCATGTCCAGCGTCGGGGCGATGATCGGCTCACCGGAACCCGGCGACAGCAGGTTGTGCGTCGACAGCAGGATCTGCCGCGCCTCGGCCACCGCCTCGCGGGACAGCGGCACGTGCACGGCCATCTGGTCGCCGTCGAAGTCGGCGTTGAACGCCGTGCAGACGAGCGGGTGGATCTGGATCGCGCTGCCCTCGATCAGCACCGGCTCGAACGCCTGGATGCCGAGGCGGTGCAGCGTCGGCGCCCGGTTCAGCAGCACCGGCCGTGTGTGGATGACTTCGTCGAGCACGTCCCAGACCTCGGGCCGCGCCCGTTCGACGATCCGCTTTGCGCTCTTGATGTTGTGCGCCAGCCCGCGCGACACGAGCGCGTGCATCACGAATGGCTTGAACAGCTCCAGCGCCATGCGCTTCGGCAGGCCGCACTGGTGCAGCTTCAGCTCCGGGCCCACGACGATGACCGAGCGGCCGGAGTAGTCGACGCGCTTGCCGAGCAGGTTCTGGCGGAAGCGCCCCTGCTTGCCCTTGAGCATGTCGCTCAGGCTCTTCAGCTTGTGGTTGCCCGAACCCGCGACGGCACGGCCGCGCCGGCCGTTGTCGATCAGCGAGTCCACGGCCTCCTGGAGCATCCGCTTCTCGTTGCGGATGATGATCTCCGGCGCGCCCAGCTCGAGCAGCCGCTTGAGCCGGTTGTTCCGGTTGATCACGCGGCGGTAGAGGTCGTTCAGGTCGCTCGTGGCGAAGCGCCCGCCGTCGAGCTGCACCATCGGCCGCAGCTCCGGCGGCATCACCGGCAGCACCGTGAACACCATCCACGACGGGTGGTTGCCGGACTTCCGCAGCGACTCCACGACCTTCAGCCGCTTCGTCGCCTTCTTGCGGCGCTGTCCGGAGGTCGAGTGGATCTCCATCTGCATCTTCTCGCGCAGGCGGTCCACGTTGACGCGATCGAGAATCTTCAGCACCGCTTCGGCGCCCATGCCCGCCTCGAAGACCGAACCGTAGCGGTCCTGCATCTCCTTGTAGTGCGGCTCCGTGAGCAGGATCATCTTGTCGTTCTCGGCCGGATCGACAAGATCCTCCAGCTCCTTGATGCGGTCCTGGTACTCCGCGTGCACGGTCTCACGCGTGCTGGCTGCGCGCTCCTGCAGCGGCTTCAGCTCCTTGAGGATCTCGCTGCGCTTCTGGTCGAGCGCGGCGTCCGCCATCAGGGCGATGTCGTCCTTCTTCTTCTTCAGCTCCGCCTCGAGCGCGGCGATGCGCTCCTGCGCGACCTTCTTCAGCCCCTTGACGACGCTGTTCTCGATCACCGAGCCGCGCTCGACGATCAGCGCGTCGCCGATGCGGTAGCCCTTGCGCGCGGTCTTGCCGACCAGCTCCTTCAGCTCGGCCTCGTACTCCACGGCCTGCTGCATGATCGCGTCGGCCTGCGTCTGCCGGTCTTCCTCCAGCTGCGCGAGCTTGCTCGCGCGCCCGGCGGCCAGCTCCGCCTCCGCCGTCTCGAGCTGCGACTGCAGCTCGACGATGGAGTCGGCGTCCTGCTTCTCGCGGCGCGCGGCTTCGCGCTCCGCCTCTTCCTGCAGGTGCTCCAGCGCGCGCTTCTTCGCGTGCTCGTCGACGCTGGTCACGATGAACTGCGCGAAGTAGAGCACGCGCTCAAGTGAGCGCGGCGAGATGTCCAGCAGCAGCCCCAGTCGGCTCGGCGTGCCCTTCACGAACCAGATGTGGCTCACGGGCGATGCCAGCTCGATGTGGCCCATGCGCTCGCGCCGCACCTTCGACCGCGCGACTTCGACGCCGCACTTGTCGCAGACGATGCCCTTGTAGCGCACGCGCTTGTACTTGCCGCAGTAGCACTCGAAGTCCTTCGTCGGCCCGAAGATCTTCTCGCAGAACAGCCCATCCTTCTCCGGCTTGAGCGTGCGGTAGTTGATCGTCTCGGGCTTCGTCACCTCCCCGTACGACCACGACCGGATCTGCTCCGGCGAGGCCAACGAAATGCGGACGGCGTTGAAGTCGTTTACCTCAAGCAATGATCTTTTCCTCGCTCTCGAATCCGGAAAGGTTGATGCCCAGCTCGGGCACGTTCTCGCCTTCCTCTACGAACTCCACCGACTCTTCGTCTTCGTTCAGGACTTCCACGGAGAGGCCGAGGCTCTGCAGCTCCTTCACGAGCACCTTGAACGACTCCGGCACACCCGGTTCCATCACGTCTTCGCCCTTGACGATCGATTCGTACGCCTTCACGCGTCCGACGATGTCATCCGACTTCACGGTCAGCAGCTCCTGCAGGATGTGCGCGGCGCCGTACGCTTCCAGCGCCCACACCTCCATCTCGCCGAAGCGCTGGCCGCCGAATTGCGCCTTGCCGCCCAGCGGCTGCTGGGTGATCAGCGAGTACGGGCCGGTGCTGCGCGCGTGGATCTTGTCCTCGACCAGGTGGACGAGCTTCAGCATGTAGATGTAGCCCACCGTCACCGGCTGGTCGAACGCGTCGCCCGTCCGGCCGTCGAGCACCGTCTGCTTGCCGTACGTGGGCGGCGCGAAGCCGTTGAGGGCCGCCTCGGTGACGGCTTCTTCCAGCTTCTCCGGCGTCATGCCGCGCACGCGCTTCTTGCCGACTTCGTGCTCCAGCCAGTACTCGATGCACGCCCGCTTCGCGACGCCGATGCGCGTCGCGTCCAGGATCTCCCGCGCGTCAAGGCCCTGCTCGTGCAGCCACGCCTCGTACTTCGGCAGGTCCAGCCGCTCGTACGGCGTCGGGTTCGTCCCATCGGTGCGGCCTCGGCGCAGGATGGCGCCGGCCTGCTTAGCCAGGTAGGCGCGCCCCAACTCGTCTTCGATGACCTTGTCGCTCGCGCCGTCGAAGACCGGCGTCACCGCGCGGAAGCCGAGCGAGTTCGCGGCCCAGCCGAGGTGCGTCTCCAGCACCTGGCCGACGTTCATGCGGCTCGGCACGCCGATCGGGTTCAGCACGATGTCCACGGGCGTCCCGTCGGCCAGGTACGGCATGTCCTCGACCGGCAGGATGCGGGCGACGACGCCCTTGTTGCCGTGGCGGCCGGCCATCTTGTCGCCCTCGGACACCTTGCGCCGCTGCGCGATCGATACGCGCACCAGCTCGTTCACGCCGGCCGGCAGCTCGTCGTGGGTGTCCCGCTTGAACACCTTCACGTCGATCACCTTGCCGCGCTCGCCGTGCGGCACGCGCAGCGACGTGTCCTTCACCTCGCGCGCCTTCTCGCCGAAGATCGCGCGCAGCAGTTTCTCTTCCGCCGTCAACTCCGTCTCGCCCTTCGGCGTGATCTTGCCGACGAGGATGTCGCCGGAGTTCACCTCGGCGCCGACGCGGATGATGCCGTTCTCGTCGAGGTCCCGCAGCGACTCTTCGCCGACGTTCGGGATGTCGCGCGTGATCTCCTCGGGGCCCAGCTTGGTGTCCCGCGACTCGACCTCGTGCTTCTCGATGTGGATCGAGGTGAACTTGTCGTCGCGCACCAGCGCCTCCGACAGGATGATCGCGTCCTCGAAGTTGTAGCCCTGCCACGACATGAACGCGCACAGCACGCTCTGCCCGAGCGCGAGCTCGCCCTTGCTGGTCGAAGAGCTGTCGGCCAGCGCGTCGCCCTTGCGCACGCGGTCGCCCGTGTGCACGGTGGGCCGCTGGTTGATGCACGTGCCCTGGTTCGACCGGACGAACTTGAGCAGCGGGTAGTCCCGCTCGTCGCCGTTGTCGTAGCGCACGCGGATCAACCGCGAGTCGGAGCTGATGATCGAGCCGTCTTCCTCCGCGAGGATCACCTGGCCCGAGTCCTGCGCGGCCTGCCCCTCGACGCCCGTCATGACGATCGGGGTCTCCGGCCGGATCAGCGGCACCGCCTGCCGCTGCATGTTCGATCCCATCAGCGCGCGCGGCGCGTCGTTGTGCTCCAGGAAGGGGATGAGCGACGTCGCGACGCTGAGGATCTGCTTCGGCGACACGTCCATCCAGTCGACCTTGTCCGGCGGCTCCATCATGAAGCGCTCGCCCTCGCGGGCCTCGATGCGCTCCTCGACGAAGTGGTTGTCCGGCGTCAGGACGGCGTTCGCCTGCGCGATCACGTAGCGGTCTTCGGCGTCGGCCGCGAGGTACTCGATCTGCGAGCTGACGAACGGGCGCACGCGGATCATCCGCTCGTTCTTGCGCGCCAGCTTCTTCGAGAGCGACTCGTCCACCTGCGTGCCGGCGTCGCCGACGCCGTCGACGTCCTCAGCCAGGTAGCGCCCGATGAACTCCGGCGAGTTCGCCGGCAGCTCCTTGATCACGCGCCGGTACGGCGTCTCGATGAAGCCGTACGGGTTGATCACGCCGTAGGTCGCCAGCGAGCCGATGAGGCCGATGTTCGGGCCTTCCGGCGTCTCGATGGGGCAGATGCGGCCGTAGTGGCTGTGGTGCACGTCGCGCACGTCGAAGCCGGCGCGGTCGCGCGAGAGACCGCCGGGGCCCAGCGCCGAGAGCCGGCGCTTGTGCGTCAGCTCGGCCAGCGGGTTCGTCTGGTCCATGAACTGCGACAGCTGCGAGCCGCCGAAGAACTCCTTCATCGACGCCACGACGGGGCGGATGTTGATCAGCGCGCTCGGCGTCGCCTGGTCCGGGTCGATGATCGTCATGCGCTCGCGCACGACGCGCTCCATGCGGAGCAGGCCGATGCGGAACTGGTTCTGGATCAGCTCGCCCACCGCGCGCACGCGGCGGTTGCCCAGGTGGTCGATGTCGTCCGCGTGGCCGCTGCCGTTGTTGAGCTGGATCTGCGTCTTGACGATCGTCTCAAGGTCGCGCGGCTCCAGGATGCGGATCTTCTGGTCCGTCGTGAGGCCGAGCCGGCGGCTCAGCTTGTAGCGGCCGACGCGGCCCAGGTCGTAGCGCCGCCCGTTGAAGAAGAGCGAGTTCAGCAGGCCGCGCGCGTTCTCCAGCGTCGGTGGGTCGCCGGGGCGCAGCCGCCGGTAGAAGTCGAGGAGCGCCTCGGTCTTGTTCGTCGACGTCTCCTTCTCGAGCGTCGTCGCGATGTAGCGGATCTCCGGGTGCGTGTCGACGTCGGAGAACTTCTTCAGCAGCCGCTCGTTCGTGCCGAGCTGCGACTCCGGCACGCCGTCCTCTTCGTCGATCGCGCGCAGCAGCGTCGTGATCGGGATCTTCCGTTTCCGGTCGACCTTCACGTGCATGATGTTCTTGTTGCTGGTCTCGAACTCCAGCCAGGCGCCGCGGTTCGGGATGAGCTTGCCGTAGCAGAGGTGCCGGCCGGTCGTCGGGTCCGTTTCGAGCGTGAAGTAGACGCCGGGCGAGCGCACCAGCTGCGAGACGACGACGCGCTCGGCGCCGTTGATGACGAAGGTGCCGTTGGGCGTCATGAGCGGGAAGTCGCCCATGAACAGCTCCTGCTCCTTGACCTCGCCGGTCTCCTTGACCTCGAGCTGCACGTTGACGCGCAGCGGCGCGGAGTAGGTCATGTCGCGCTCGCGGCACTCCAGCTCGGGGTACTTCGGCTCCCCGAACGAGTAGTCGCCGAAGCGCAGCTTCATTCGCGTGCCGGTGAAGTCCTCGATCGGCGAGATCTCGTCGAACAGCTCCTTCAGGCCCTCGTTCTGGAACCAGGCGAAGGATTGCGTCTGCATGCTGATCAGGTGGGGGATGTCCAGCACGTGCGCGATCTTCGCGTACGACTTCTTGCTGGCCGGGACCGACGTGCGGGTGCTGACGATGTCTGTCGAGACAGTCATGCCGGGCGCGCTCCTATCAATAGCGGTACGAACCGTGATTCCCTGGTGACAGAAATAGTCCCGGTGAGGGACATGCAATGGGGTTCCGAAGGCAAGGGGGTTCTGTCTAGCCTTGGGCGAGTATACAAATAAGATCCTAGGGGTGTCAACCAGCGGATGCTAACGAATCACCCGCCCCAGATGCAACCCCCAAATTAATCGTGTCAACTCCCGAAGCTAGGGTGGGGCATATAGCCTATGCTGATGATCGGTTCCGGCGCAGGCGATCACGACATAATGTGACAGCGGAGATCGCTACCAGCGGCGCGCGGCGAGCCGCCCCTCCAGCGCGAACACGGCCATCTCGACCATGCTGGTGGCCGTGTTGGCGAGCAGGCGGTCGCGGAGCCCCCGGTGCGGCCGGATGTACGTGATCCGCCGCTCGGCCAGCTTCGCCATGCCCTGCGCCAGGTCGATCGCACCGTCGAGGTCGCCCAGATCGTCGATCAGGCCGCGCTCCTTCGCCTGGGTGGCGGTGTAGATCTCGCCGGTCGCCAGCTCGCGCACGGTCTCGCGCGGCATGGACCGCGCCTCCGCCACCAGCTCGACGAAGCGGTCGTAGAACGCGTCGAGCAGCGCCTGCTCCTTCTGGCGCTCCTCGGCCGTGGGCTCGCGGAAGTTGCTGAACATGTCCTTGAGCCGCCCCGCCTTCGTCACCTCCATGCGCACGCCGATCTTCTCCAGCAGGTCGTACAGCATCGGCCGCATCGAGATGACGCCGATCGAGCCGATCACCGCCATCGGCACGGCCATGATCTTCGTCGCGCCGCAGGCGGCCATGTAGGCGCCGGATGCGCCGGTGCCGCTGACGAAGGCCACCACCGGCTTCTGCTTCGCCACCTTGGCGATCGCCCGGAAGATTGTCTCGGACGCGCCTGCTCCGCCGCCGGGCGAGTCGATGTCGATGACGAGGGCGCGGATCCGCTTGTTCTCCTCGATCGCCCGCAGCATCCGCACGTACTCCGCCGTGCGCGCCGGCTGGCCGATGGAGCCGAACAGCTCCGCGACGGCGATGCGCTCCGGGTTCAGGTTCAGCATGGCGGCAAGCATGGCGTCTCCTCGCAAGTGGGTGGCGGCGGGTCAGGGGATGGTGCTCCGAGTGTATGAGCGCCGCCGCCGGAGTGGCAAATGGCCGGCGACACGTGGTCTACGTCGCGCCGCCGGGCGCCCGCTTCGCGGCGGCGAGGGCGGTGACCGCCTCGATCTCCGCGGCCATGCGCTGTTCCCACGTCCAGAAGTGCTCGGCGGCGTAGGCGGCGGCGCCGGCGGCGAGGCGCTGGCGCTGGGGCGCGTCGCCGGCGAGGGTGACGAGCAGGTCGGCGAGGCGGTCGTCGAGCGTCTTCACGAAGCCGGAGCGCTGCGAGTTGTCGACGAGGCGGCCGGTGCGGCCGTCGGCGACGAGGTCGCGCGTGTCGCCGGCGTCGACGGCGACGACGCACATGCCCGCGGCCATCGCTTCGAGCAGCGGGTTGCCGACGTTGCTGAGGTCGGCGACGGCGAGGAAGACGTCGGCGGCGTGCATGTAGCGCAGCACGTCGTGCTGGGGGACGGCGCCGGCGAAGCGGACGGCGTCCTCCACGCCGAGCTGGCGCGCCAGCGCTTCGAGGCGGGCGCGCTCCTCGCCGTCGCCGACGACGAGCAGGACGGCGCCGGGCACCCAGGTGCGGACGCGGGGCATGGCGCGCACGACGCGGTCCACGCGCTTCCACGACGCCAGGCGGGAGGCGGTGAGCATGACGAACGCGCCTTCGGGGAGGCCGAGGGCGGCGCGCGCCTCGGCGCGCTGCGCGGGCGTGGCGGGGCGCAGGCGGTCGAGGTCGAGGCCGTTGCGCCAGAACTTCACGCGCCCCTTGGCGCGGGGGTTGAGGCGCGCGAGCACCTCGTCGCCCTGCGTGCCGTCGTCGGTCATGACGATGAGGTCGGCGGGCGTCTTGAGGGCGAGCGCCTCCTCGTAGCGGCGGTAGTAGAGCAGCGTGTCCTTGAGGGCCGGGTACATGACGGTGCCCTGGTAGCGGGCGACGAGCGGCAGGCGGAAGCCCCGGCGGCGCAGCAGGCGCGCGGCGAGCACGGCGTGCACCTCGTAGGCGTAGATGGCGTCGTACGGCGCGGCGGCGTGGCGCAGCAGCTCCTCGGCGCGGCGGGCGGCGAGCCAGGGGAAGAGGGCGGCGAAGCGGAGCTTCTGGTCGAGCTTCTCGATCGCGGCGGGGAACGACGGCAGCGGCAGGTCGCGCAGGCCGGGCATGTGGAAGGTGTGGAAGGTAACGCCGGGGATCTGCGGGCGCGTCTCGGGCGCCTCGGCGGCGTCGGCGCGGCCGCGATAGAAGTGGTTGGCGCCGATGTCGGGCAGGACCGCGTCGATGGTGTGGCCGGCGTCGCTCCAGGCGCGGAGGGTGCGTTCGAGCGTAGGCGCGCCGCGGCCCTGGTCGAGGGACCACACGTCGAGGGCGCAGATGAGGAGGAGGTGCATGGCGGTTAGCTGTTAGCAGTTAGCGATTGGCGGCTAGTTGTTCGCGCAATGCTAGCAGCTAACTGCTCATCGCTAACAGCTCAGCGCGCGGTGGTCTTGCGGCGGAAGGCGGCGGGGGCCTCTTCGCCCTCCGGGAGATCGGGCGTGCGGCGGCGGCGGGCGGCCCAGTCGAGCGCGAAGGCGCCGATGACGCCGGCGAGCAGCCCGATGGCCACGGCCGCGCCGAGGCGGCCGGCGGCGGACCCGACGCCGGCGCCGCGCAGGTGCGGTGCCTCGACGGCGAACGAGGCGGCCTTCATGGTCTTCGAGACGACGTCGTAGGACTGGGAGAGCTTCGAGGCGGTCTCGTAGTTCTCCTGCGCGGCCTTGAGCTGCTGAGCGGCGGCCGCGTCGTCGGGGCCGGCCTTCGCGGCGGCGTCGCGGGCGGCGAGGGCGGCCTGCGCCTCGTCGAGCTGGCGGGCGTACGGCGTGACGAGCAGGCGCTCGATGACGGGGGTCTGCGCGGCGGCGGCATCGGCGAAGGCCCGGCGCCAGGCGCGGGCGACCGGGAGCGCGTTCGGACCGCTGACGGTGAACCAGATGTCGGGGCTGTTGAAGCGGGCCTCGGCGGCGAGGCGCGGCTTGAGGGCGGCGGCGTCCGCGCCGGCGGCCTGCGCCGCGGCGGCGACGACGGCGTCGCTGGTGGCGAGGCGGGCGTAGTCGAACGGCGAGGGGAGGACGGCGGGGCCGAAGAGCGGCGGCAGGGCGTCGACGACGACGTTCTCGCGGAAGCGGGCCTGGCCGGAGTCGGAGCGGGTGGCGCCGATGGCGAGCGCGGCGACGACGGCGAGGGCGACGGCGGCGATGGGGAGCCAGGCGTGGCGACGGAGCGCCGCGAGGTCACGCCAGAGGCCGGCATCCTGCGTCCGTGCGGCAGTAGTCCTCACGTGGCGAGTGTATGGGGTGCGAACGGGAAACAGCAAACAGCGAACGGGAAAGCGCTGACCACGGGCTTGCAAACGATGATCGCTTCAGGCGACTTGAGGAACGAATCTGCTCGCTATTGGCGCTGCGGTGCCGGCTGTGGAGGGCGGCGAGAAATCCGCTTTGGCTGCGGGCGCGTAGTACGCGGCGGCGGCGAACGCTGCGCCGATCGTCACCGGGGACTGCTCTGCCGCCACTCTGTCGAGAGCTGCCTCGCGAATGAATTCGGAGATCTTTATGCCCCGGCGTTCTACGTGCCGGTCCAGGCGATCGAAGTCATCGCGAGAGAACGCCACAGACACGATGGCGCGTGAACGGCCGCGGCCCGTCTTCTGCTGATTTGCGCGGCTCCAGTCGATGTCGCCCTGTTCCTCGAGGTTCGCTGGCTCGTTGTTCATCTTCGTCGGCTCCGCCTTTCCAACTGGACTGCGTCCGCCTTCTTGCATGGGTGCGCCGTGATTGGGCGCCACACGGTCTCGTCGCCGGGGACCGGCTCAATCGGCATGGTGAGACATTTCCCGCCGTCATCCAAACCGACCATCACATACGGCGCCCTGCGGTCGTTCCGGTTCGACCCGATCCAAGGGTTGTTGTCGAGGACCTGCATGACCTGCCGCCGAGTGATGCCGTGCGCCGCCATCTTCTCCGTGTTCACCTCATCGAATTGCAGGCCGAGAACCAGTGGGGTTGACATTGCCTACCGCCTGCACTACGATTTGTAGTGTAATACTACTACAAGACTCCGGAGGCCACAAGTGGAAGTCGAATGGCTGATGCTCGCAGATCACGCGGAAGTGATCAACAACAAACTCTATGCGATGGGCGGCGGATGGGACGTTCTTACGGTGAATTCGCCACTTCCGGTACAGCAGGCCTGTGGCATCGCGGTGTCGTTCATCGTTGACTGGAACGACGACACGAATCGCCAGCACGACGTTGCGGTGGATGTGCGGACGGAGGACGGGCAAACGATCTGGTCGATGGGCGGACGCATCGAAGTAGGTCGACCGCCAGGAATCCGGCCGGGGCAAGATCAGCACGTGCAGATCGCGACAAACGTTGGGCTCCCGATCCCGGCGATGGGGACGTACGTGCTCGTCGCACGGATTGGGACGGTCGATCAGCCGAGAACTCGTGCCTTCAACGTGGTTCCCGGCCCGATGTTTGGCGCCGTCGCACCCGGGGGGTGAGCCGAGGCCGAGGCCGTCATGTAGCGGAGGCGCGCCGGGCAGTAGGTGGTTGACGTGGAGGAGGCGGACAGCGGTCGAACACGTCAGCCACGTCGAGGCCGATCAACACGGGCCGAAGCTGTAGTTGGCGACGGGGACGTCGGCGTTCAGGAGCTGGGCGTCGATGTGGTGCAGCTCGCCGGTGGCGGCGCGGGTGACCGGCACGAGGATCGTCGCGACGCCCGACGTGCCCTGGTGCACGTCGAGCGAGCCGACGGCGAAAATGTCGCCGGCGCAGCCCGCGACGAGGTAGCGGACCTCGATGCGCGTCGCGGGGCCGGCGTCGTACTCGACGTTCACGGAGACCAGGTCGCCCTGCTTGAGGATCGTGCCGAGGGCGGGCGTCACGTCCAGCACCTTGATGCGCGGCTGCGTGACCTGCGGGTGGCAGCGCGCGTCGGCGGCGAGCTGGCTCTGCCAGCGCGCTTCGGGCGTCAGGAAGTGGGCGATCTCGACGGTGTACTGGCAGATGACGATGGGCCGCAGATAGTTGCCGCCGGCGGCGAACGGGGCGCCAATCGTCAGCGCGCCGGAGGAGCCGGGCACGATGGCGACGCTGCCGGGGCCGCCGTAGATGTCGCAGTCGTCCGGCGACGCGCAGTAGAGGATGGTCCAGCCGACGACGTTGCTGTCGCGGCCGGCCTGGTAGCGCACGTCGATGGCGATGTCGACGGACGCCGTCTCGACGTGCGTGCCGAGCGCGGGGTTGAGCGAGACGACCTCGATCGCGGGCTGCTTCGTGAAGTCGGGCGTCGGCGTCGGCGTGTCCGGCACGGGTGGCGCGGTCGGCGCGAGCGTCGGCGCGAGCGTGGCGGTAGCGGTGACCGGCGCGCCGGTGCTCGTGGGCGCGGGCGTCTGCGACGCGGCGGCGCTCGGCGGGGCGGAGCCGCCGCCGCTGACGATCGATCGCACGCCGAAGCCGGCGGCGAAGAACGCGGCGGCGATGGCGATGGCCGCGCAGGCCCAGATGATGGCGAGCGGAAGATTGAATCGCCGTGGCATCGGCACCGCCTTCCGCCGGCAGTGTCGCGGAAACGAGGCGGCGCCGGCCAGCCGGGGGGGGGTGTGAGGCGTCGCGGGCGCGACCGGGCGGCTGGCTGGCTCAGCCATGCCGGATACGGGTGCTGGTGTATAGTTGCCGCACTCTCAACAGCTCGATGCATGTCGGAGGTGGTCCGATGGCTGGCATTCCGCGCGGCGTCCTGCAGGGGATCGGCAACACGCCGATGGTGGAGCTGGCGTCGATCGTGCCGGCGGGGTCGGCGCGCATCCTCGCGAAGCTCGAAAGCGCGAACCCGACGGGCAGCATGAAGGACCGCATGGCGCGAGCCGTGATCGAGGCGGCAGAGGCCGACGGGCGGCTGCGGCCGGGCGACACGGTGGTGGAGTACACGGCGGGCACCACGGGCCTGTCGCTGGCGATGGTGTGCGCGGCGAAGGGCTACGGCCTGCACGTGGTGTTCTCGGACGCGTTCAGCGACGAGAAGCGGCGGGCGATGCTGGCGTTCGGGGCGATGATCACCGACGTGCTGAGCGACAACAAGCAGATCACCGACGCGCTGATCAAGGCGATGATCGCGCGGGCCGGAGAGATCAGCGCGCAGCCAGGCAACTGGTGGTCCGATCAACTCAACAATCGCGACGCGGTCAGCGGCTATCACGCGCTGGGCGACGAGATCTGGCAACAGTCGGGGGGGCGGGTGGACGCGTTTGTGCACATCGTGGGCACGGCACACTCACTCCACGGCGCGACGCAGGCACTGCGGGAGCACAACCCGAAGGTGCTGGCGGTGGCCGTGGAGCCGGCCGAATCGGCGGTGCTGTCAGGCGGTACCACCGGCGCGCACAAGATCGAAGGAACCGGCCTCGGCTTCATCCCGCCGCTGTGGGAGCCGGCGCTCGTCGACGAGATCGTCGCGGTCTCGACCGATGACGCGCGGGACATGGCGAGGCGCTTGGCGCGGGAGGAAGGGATCTTCGCCGGGATCTCGTCGGGCGCGAACGTCGTGGCGGCGCTTCGCGTCGCAGAGCGGCTTGGCGCGGGTGCCAGCGTGGCGACGCTGATCGTGGACTCCGGATTCCGATACCTGAGCACCGACGTATACGCGCAGGCGCCGTAGGGGGCGGGCGTCTACTGTTCGATGCGGGTGACCCGCAGGGCGCCGTCGGTCAGCGCGATCAGCCAGGGCTCGGGGGTCAGGGCGGGGTTGGCGCGGGCCAGCGCGACCGTGGCGGCGCGGAGGTGGGCCTCGTGGATGGCGCGCTCGTTCGCGGCGGCGGTGAGGTCGTCGTAGGCACGGCAGCTCAGGTGGTTCACCATGAGGACGCGGGTGAAGCGGTGGAGCTGCCAGAGCAGCGCGATCTCCTCCTCCATGCTCTGGCGGGCGGCGTCGCTTCGCGGGGCTACGAGCGAGCGGATGGCGCCGGGCCGCGCGATCAGGTCGTAGTCGTCGGCGAGGCCGGCGGCTTCGGCGAAGGCGCGCTCTGCGGCCTTGAATCGGAAGTCGGAGCAGGTGATGACGAGCGCGGAGCAGGTGCTGCGCGCGTACAGCAGGTCGTCTGGCACGAGCGGGTCCTTGGCAGTCGGTAGTTGGTAGTTGGCGGTTAGTAGTTGCTGGCCCCGTGATTATACGAGGCGGCCGCTACTGCGGCGCGTCGTCGGGCGGTGGCGGCGTGACGGTGGCGCGGCCGCGGCGGCGTTCGATTTCGCGGCGGACCATGCGCTCCTCGGCGTCGCGTCCCCAGAGCGGCGGCGCGATGAAGGTGTTGAGGAACTGGAGCGCCAGCAGCGCGCCCCAGATCGCGGCGACCCACTGCACCCACCAGCCGCCGCCGGTCGCCCAGTCGAGCAGCGTGAGGCCGCCGACGATGACGATGAACGTGGCGGCGTGGCGGTAGAACTCGAGCCGGCGGCGGACGCGGCGGCGGATGGCGCGGTACTCCGGGTCGCCGTCGAACTCGCGGCGCAGGCGGCCGGAGCCGATGCGCACGCCGCCCCACGGGCCGTTGATGTCGATCCCCTCGAAGTCGTCGCGGTCGTCTGCCATCGCGCCACCTCCTGCCGTCAGCATAGCGCCGCGAGGGCGGGCCGTGGGACGCGGGCGGGGCTGCGCTTTTCGCAGCGTCAGGTCACGGGGAGGGGCCGAGCGGGCGGGCCGGTACTGTAGCGCCAGCGGGTGCGCTGGGGTACAATCGCGCCCGAACGGAACCTGAGGGAGGATCGCTCGTGCCTGAATTCGTCCGCGTCGCCCGGCTCTCCGACATCCCGCCCGGCACCATGAAGGGCGTCAAGGCGAAGGGGAAGGAGATCCTCGTCGCCAACGTCGACGGCGAGGCGTACGCGATCGGCGACCGCTGCTCGCACCTGCGCTACCGGCTGCACAAGGGCGAACTCGATGGCACGGTCGTGACGTGCAAGGGACACGGCGCGCGCTACGACGTGACGGACGGCGGCCTCTGTGGCTGGGTGACGAAGCCGCTCTGGTACCGGGCGCTGATGGACGCGACGTTCCCGGGGTTCCTGAAGCGCGGCGAGCCGTCGTACCGGACGCGGGTCGAGGGCGACGACGTTTACGTCGAGGTCTGACCCGGCCGGCGCCTCGGGCGGCGCGGCCAGTCCACGCACACCATCCTGACACGACCGGTGGACGCGCGATGGGCGGCGGGTTCGCGCGGCAGCGGCAGGCGCTCGGTCAGGCGGGGCGCTTCGGCAGCGAGCGGAAGCGCAGCTTGATCAGCTGGCGCGCCATCTTGATGATGTCCTGGGGGAACTTGACGCGGGAGTCGGGGTCCTCGACCCAGCGCACCGGCACTTCCTTCAGCCGGTAGCCGCCCTTCTCGGCGATGATCAGCAGCTCCGTGTCGAAGAACCACTCGCCGTCCTCGACGTGCGGCAGGATCTGCTGCGCCGCGTCGTGCGCCATCGCCTTGAAGCCGCACTGGGCGTCGGCGAACTTCGTCCAGAAGAGCAGCTTGATGAAGGCGATGTAGCCGCGCGAGTTGATCTCGCGCTTCCACGATCGCTCGATGTCGGAGCCGCGCGAGACGCGCGAGCCGTAAGCGACGTCGCAGCCCTCGTCGAGGACGCCGGCGAGCAGCGGCACGACCATGGCGAGGTCGGTGGAGAGGTCGACGTCCATGTAGCACATGGCGTCGGCGGGGCTGTCGAGCCAGGCCTTCTTGAGGGCGCGGCCGCGCCCCTTGCGGTCGAGGTGGAGGCAGGCGACGTCGTCCGGGTGCCGCTCGGCGAGGCGCTGCGCGACGGCGAGCGTGCCGTCGGTGGAGGCGTTGTCGGCGACGACGACGCGCCAGCGGTAAGGGAGGTTGGCGGCGGCCCAGGCGCGGAGCTTCTCGACGCTCTCGGCGAGGATGCGCTCCTCGTTGTAGCAGGGGATGACGAGGTCGACGGTCTTCATCGTGGAGCAGGGTACCAGTTTGGAGTTTGGAGTTTGGAGTTGGCAGTTGGGAGTGCGGGGACCGCGGAGCTGACGTTCCTGCTGTCTGACGTGAAGAAAGCGCCCCCGCCGATTCGGCGGGGGCGCTTCGCGATCTCCGGTGTGCCGGTCCCGGACTGCTAGTAGTCCATGGGGGGCGGTGCGGGGGCGGCGGACGGCGGCTCCGGGAAGTCCGTCACGAGCGCCTCGGTCGTCAGCACCATGGCGGCGATGCTGGCGGCGTTCTCGAGCGCCGAGCGCGTCACCTTGGCGGGGTCGATGATGCCGGCCTTCAGCAGGTCGACGTAGACGTCGTTGCGGGCGTCGTAGCCGTACATCTTGGACTTGCCGGCGCGGACGTTCTCGACGACGACGGAGCCCTCCTGGCCGGCGTTCTCGGCGATGATCCGGATCGGCTCCTCAAGCGCGCGCTCCAGGATGGCGGCGCCGGTGCGCTCGTCTCCCTGCAGCTTCGCCTTGGCGGCGACGACGGCGGCCACCGCGCGCAGCAGCGCGACGCCGCCGCCCGGGACGATGCCCTCTTCGACCGCGGCGCGGGTGGCGGAGAGCGCGTCCTCGACGCGGAGCTTCTTCTCCTTCAGCTCGACCTCGGTGGCGGCGCCGACCTTGATCACCGCGACGCCGCCGGCGAGCTTCGCCAGCCGCTCCTGCAGCTTCTCGCGGTCGAACTCGGACGAGGCCTCTTCGGTCTGCGCCTTGATCTGGCGGATGCGGTCGCGGATGGCCTTGTCGGTGCCGTGGCCCTCGATGATCGTCGTCTCGTCCTTGGTGGACGTGACGCGGCGGGCGCGGCCCAGGTCGCCGACGGTGGCGGAGTCGAGCTTGAGGCCCATGTCCTCGGTGAGGAAGGTGCCGCCCGTGAGGATGGCGATGTCCTCGAGCATGGCCTTGCGGCGGTCGCCGAAGCCGGGGGCCTTGACGACGAGGGCGTTGATCGTGCCGCGCAGCTTGTTGACGACGAGCGTGGCGAGCGCCTCGCCGTCGGCGTCGTCGCAGATGATGACGAGGTTCTTGGTGACCTGGAGGACCTTCTCGAGCACCGGCAGGATGTCGGCGACGGCGGAGATCTTCTTGTCGGTGATCAGGATGTAGGGGTCGTCGAGCGAGGCCTCCATGCGGTCCGGGTTGGTGACGAAGTAGGGCGAGACGTAGCCGCGGTCGATGGACATGCCCTCGACGAACTCCGTCTCGAACTTCAGGCCCTTGGACTCCTCGACGGTGATGACGCCGTCCTTGCCGACCTTCTCCATGACCTCGGCGATCATGGCGCCGACCTCTTCGTCGCCGGCGGAGATGGTGGCGATCTGGGCGATCTGGGTGCGGCCCGAGACGGGCGACGCGAGGTCGCGGAGGGACTTGAGGACGGCCTGGACGCCGATCTCGAGGCCGCGCTTGAGGGCCATCGGGTTGGCGCCGGCGGCGACGTTCTTCATGCCTTCGCGGACCATCGCCTGGCCGAGCACGGTGGCGGTGGTGGTGCCGTCGCCGGCGACGTCGTTGGTCTTGGTGGCGATCTCCTTGGCGAGCTGGGCGCCCATGTTCTCGAAGGGGTCGCGGAGCTCGATCTCCTTGGCGATGGAGACGCCGTCGTTGACGACCGCGGGCGGTCCGAACTTCTTGTCGAGGATGACGTTGCGGCCGCGCGGGCCGAGCGTGACCTTGAGCGCGTCGGCGAGCGCATCGACGCCCGCCTTGAGCGAACGGCGCGCCTCCTCATCGAATACCAGTTGCTTGGCCATGTCTGTTGGTCTCCTGGGTGCTGGTTGCTGGTCGCTGGTTGCCGGTGGGTTGGTGCGGCGGCAGGCGCCGGGCGGCTCGCGTTGAGCCCCGGCGGCCAGCCGCGAGCGGCCAGCTACACCAGCTTCGCCAGGAGGTCCTTCTCGGAGAGCACGATCAGCTCTTCCTGGTCGATCTTGATCTCCTGTCCCGTGTACTTGGCGAAGAGGACGCGGTCGCCGACGTGGACGTCCATCTGGATGCGCTTGCCGTCGTCGTCCAGGCGGCCGGGGCCGACGGCGATGACGACGCCCTGCTGGGGCTTCTCCTTGGCGGTGTCCGGGATGACGATGCCGCTGGCGAGGACTTCCTCCTGCATGACCGGGCGGATGACGATACGGTCGTGCAGCGGGACGAGCTTGGTGGAAGCGGGCTTCGCCGGCTTGGGCGCGGCCGCCTTGCGGGCGGCGGGCTTGGCGGCGGCCTTCTTCTTCTTTGACGCGACTTTGGCCTTGGCCACTGTGGTACCTCCTGTGTGGTCTTGAGTCTGAATTTGTATTGCCGGGGTTGGATTCGGAGCCATCTTAGCACTCAGCACGCGAGAGTGCTAGGGCTGGCGGGCCGGAAAGTTGGGGCTGTCCGGCGGCGGAAGGGCGGTACTCGTCCGACGATGCGGCTTGTTCACCTCTGCGTGAGGCTGACGAGGTTGCCGTCGGGGTCGCGGTAGCGCGAGGTCATGCCCCACGGCTCTTCGCGCGGCCCGTGCACGACGGATGCTCCGGCGGCCACCGCTCTCGCGTGAGCTTCCTCGATGTCCGCGACGGCCAGCCCCAGCTGCGCGTCGCGCGAAACCGGCCGCTCCGGCGGCGACGCGGGGAAGAGCGCGAAGTGGAGGAACGCGCCGTCCGTCCACGAGAAGGCGGCGTGGCCGCCGCCGATCCAGGCGTCCGTCTCCGGCTCGTTCCTGTCGCGGTGCAGGTCGATGTCGAACGCCTCCCGGTAGAAGGCGGATGACCGCTCCAGATCCGAAACGTTCAGCGCGATGAAGATCAGTCGGTCCACGGCTGGAACTCCCTTCTCCCTTTTGGGTTACTTGCTTGCGAGCGGAGGCGATGAGCGATCGTACGCGCTGCGCGGTTGTTGTGCACAACAAGCGTCTCCGTCAGTACATCGAATTGGCGGAGTGAGCCTACCCCACTTTCCCGGACACCTAGACTGTGGCGACGAAGTCGCCCAGAAAGGAGTCCAGGATGGCCACGCGATACCCGGCAGAGTTCCGCCAGCGAGCGGTGGAGTTGGCGCGGCTGCGT